>Ga0102590_1000258_pt1 | contig 135015 bp, 135 predicted proteins | sample AraplaMF_Col_mMF_FD_76859 | JGI IMG/M metagenome (GOLD analysis project Ga0102590, IMG submission 76859) | Arabidopsis root microbial communities from the University of North Carolina, USA - plate scrape MF_Col_mMF | ecosystem: Host-associated > Plants > Roots > Endosphere | place: USA... | reverse complement strand
TCGCAGGTGACAAAGATGCCATCCGGGGTCAGCCGCTCAAGGCAGTAGTCGAAAAGGAATTCTAGTTCCACGATATGGTGAAGCGCATGATTGGCCATGATCATGTTAAAGCCGCCAAGAATGTCGATCTTGTTGAGGTCAGACACAAATGGTTCGAAATGTTGCTCCAAACCCTCTCGTTTTGCCGCAGCCTTGTTGCGCTCCACGAGTATCGGGGAAACATCGCTGCATACGATTACGAAATCTTGAACCCCGTGCTTTAGAAGCTCTTTCGCAACGCGGATCTCCACCTCTCCGTCGCCTGAACCGATACTCAGGATGCGCCCGGTCCCTTCGACCTTGGCATCTAGATAGCTCAGTGCATATGCTTCATCGATCGATCCCGTCCCGAAAACGTCCTCAAGAGCTGGCCGGATATAATTGTGTGACCACACATGAAAAATATCGGGCAAGTCGTGCATGTTTACGGTTTCGGCGTAGGTCGCGATCTGCTGAGCTATCCGCTCTTCATAGGTCAGGCTCACTGGAAGCTCCGGGGCATCATGAAATGAATTGATCGTACCATTCGTATTCGTCTTTCAGGAGAAATCTAGCCATCGCCCGCTCCTCATCGGTCAGGACGGTTTTTGCTTCTGCCTTCCGCTCCTCACCGATCTGGGTAAAATCTCGGTCAACCAAGTTCGAAAACCGCTCCAGAAACTGGCTGTAGTTCTCGACCGTACCGACCAGGATAAACCGCTCCTTCCGCCAATACCCGAGGAAATCCCGGTATACGGTTCTGATGTGGTAGCCGAGGTCCAGATAGTCGATGAATGAAAGTTCGCCTCGATCGATCCACCTGCCCATACGAGCATATAGCTGATTGTCCTCTGGGTAGTTCACGCCGAGGTAGCGGTGAAAGTCGTAGTTGGAGCGCGCCCTCTCCACCGGGTCACGCACCAAGGCGATGTAGTTGTAATTCCAGCGGGCATATCGTTCGATCGGGAAGTGCCCGAATATCATGTCTGTAGTTGTGAAGTCCTTGCCGGCTGCAATGCGGTTTAGAGTTTCCGCTTCGGGCCCGACCCATCCGTCATAATCAAACCTGACGTTCAAATCGCTCGCCCGAAGTTGCTTCTCCAGCGACGTTCCGGCGCACTTAGGGACGTGCGGGAAGACAAAAACCATACAGAACTCCTAACCACCAACCGTCGATAGCAGAGCATTCCGCTTTTACGCAAGCCCGCCGAAAAGCATTCCCCAGACCTAAACTCAAAGGACATCACCATGACTGCGACGCATACCAGCGCCGCGGGCCGGAAGGCCGCGGCCGGGAGGAGCCTCCATGCGTCTTGTTGACGACTGGCGTCGGGTGCTGAAGCGCGCCTGGTCGATCCGCCTCATGATCCTCGCCGGCATCCTGTCCGGGATCGAGGTCGTCCTTTCGCTTCCCGACATCGCCGATCGCCTCGACTGGCCGCAAGGCATCTTCGCTGCGCTTTCCGGACTCACCACAGCGGCGGCATTCGTCGCTCGCATCATAGCTCAAAACGGAGTGTCCAATGCCGATCAACAAGATCCGCACCAGTAATCGTGCCAAAGGTGCCATCGCTGGCATCGTCGCCGTTGCGATCGGCGGCATGGTGGCGCTCTTCCCCGGCCAGAAGCCAGTCCACGATGACACGGCGCTGGCGGTCAAGACCCTCGTGCAGCCGTGGGAAGGCCGGTCGCTCAAAGCCTACCTCGACACTCTGCCGAAGAAGCCGGTGTGGACGATCTGCGACGGCGACACCGACGATGTGAAGCCGAACATGGTGGAAACGCCTGAGGGTTGCGACAGGCGGCTGGCAACCAAGATGGAGCGTGACTACCGGCCGCCGCTGGTTAAGTGCGTCCCTGGCTGGGAAAGCAAGCCCCTGAGCTGGCGCGCCATGATGATTTCGCTCTCTTGGAATGTCGGCACGGGAGCTGCGTGCGGGTCTACCGCGGCGCGCCTCGGTATAGCCGGGCAGTTCAAGGCGAGCTGTGAGGCGGCGACAGCGTTCAACAAGGCTGGCGGCCGGGTCTATATCGGCCTCGTCAACCGGCGCGAAATGGGGGATGCCAGCCGCATCGGCGAAGCCGAGCTTTGCGTGAGCGGCCTGTGATGTTCGGCCTCCTCGCTCTCGTCCCCGACGTCATCAAATTGCCGGCCGCACTGGTGGTCGGCGCTGGGCTGTCCTTCTACCCCGTCAAATGGATCGGACAGTCCGAAGGCAAGCAGATGGCCGCAACCGCAGCCCTCACCGCGTCCGTACAGGTTCTTCGAGAAAGGAACACAATCGATGATGAAGTCTCTGCTTCTGATGCCGCTGCTCTGTGTAGCGCTCTCGGCCTGTCAGGCGACGAAGCCGCAGAATGTGTGCGACGGATGGGGGAGACTGAGCCCGAGCCTGGACACGTCGGTAACGATCCTGCGCAAAGACAGGCCGTTTGCGAACCAAGTCGCCGCCCACAATGAGTTCGGCGCTTCGAAGGGATGCTGGAAATGACTGACGGATACATGGGGCCGGGTATCTGGATACGCATCCAGCACCGTTTCGGCCCGCGCATGATGGAATGGTTCATGGCAGGCCATATGATCCTGTTCGGCTGCATCCTGCTCTTGCCAACGGAAACATTCAATCAGCCGGCGTGGGCTTCGTTTCGACATCTGTTCCATTCCGAGCAGGTCCTCGGGTGGATCATGTTCTTTGTGGGCGTCCTCCGGATCATCGGGCTGATCATCAACGGAGCAAGGAAGAAGGTTACACCACAGATCAGGCAGATATCGGCCGGCGTCGGCTGCGTTATCTGGGCAGGCATCACATACGGATTTACTTCCTCGGATGTCGTCTCGACCTGGCTTGCCATTTATCCGCTCTTTGCGGTCGGCGAGCTGGTCAACATTCACCGTGCGGCACACGACGAGGGAGAGATCAGGAATGGAACAACTCGGTAGTCTTCCCATGCCGGCGCTGATAACCTTCGGCGCCGTTCTGGCGGTCATCTTCGGGGTTCGGTATTTCGGCCTCTGGCAGGGCCAACAGCATGCTCCGGCTGCATCTGCTGCGGCTGCCCAGGTGGCGGCCGTCATTGTCGATTCAACGGCGCTGAACAAGGCCACAGCGGCGCTCGAGGCGCACACGGCAGCCATGAACAAGATGATCTTCGTCGGCGAAGAGATGAACCGCCAGAGCGACCACCTCGCGGATGAACTTGGGCGGGTTCGGGAGGAGCTTCGCATCCAGCGCGAGATCCGCAGGCAAGCTTGATCGCTCGATCCCTTTCGTGCACATATTCCATCCGCGATCCACAGCGGACCTAACGGCCTCCTCTGCCTTCACGGGCGGGGGAGGCCTTTTTTGCGTTTAAGCGCTTTCCCGCCGCACCTGCATTCCGCGGTAGGTCTCCGGCCGATGTTCCATGCAGAACCAATCGGTCCTGCTCTTGTCGCGCTCGAAGCCGAATCCTCCCCACTCTTTGCAGCCGGGCTGCTCGCACCAGTGCTCGAAATGCACTGGTGCGGCGGGATGGCTCGGCGTCCGTTCATCGCTCATTTCAGCAATCCATTCCGCTCAAGCATTGCACCCCAATATTCTTCCACTGCTCTGGCAGCTTCTGCCGCAGTTGGTTTCCATCCGGCGTTCGGCATGATCGGCGTTTTGCTCCATCCCCTCGGATACGCCCCGGCCCACATCCATTGCCCCTTCTTGAGGCTCTCGCGGTCGAGCCGGATCCTCCCGGCATACTGTTCGCCATCGAAGGCGGAATAATCCTCCAGCGGTTTACCATCCAGCCCGGTTTCTCCCGGCCACGTCCGCGCCCAGCGGTATTTCTTCTGCCAAGGCATGCGGAATCGCTCTCGTGTTCGAGACCGGCCGCATCGGTCGTGTTTATGAATGCCCCAACGTTGAAATGGCGCAGGACGACGGCCGCGTCAAGCCGTCACCGTTTTACCGACGTACTGAACACATTCGGCTTTTTCCAGCGCGAGCGACGCGGTTTTACAGGCAAGCCGCGGGAAATAAAGGAATAGGGCGAGCTTCCCAAGCTGCAGCTCAGAGATCTGTGTCGTATTGGTAGACGTTCAGACGCTCGGCGACGGCGCGGCCGGCGTTGCGCGGATTTACGTAAGTACCCAGAAAAACGGCTGTGCTTTTCCAACCGCCGGCATCCATCGTCGACTTGATATCGATACCCATCGACAGGGCGATATTGGCGAAGGCGTGCCGTCCGCAGGTGTGAGACGGCTTATAGGGGATATCGGCGCGGCCACATACAGCAGCGATGCGCTCATTGACCGCATGCCGGTTGCGGTACCGGAAGACGCGATCGGCGGGCGCCCTCCCCTTCTTCAGTTCGTAAAGCCGACTGATCAGCTGATCGGTGAGGAACCTGGTTGAGTTGGTGCTGGTCTTCGTCTTCAGCAGGAGGGCCGTCCTATTCACAAGATCGACCTCGCTCCACTGGAGTGCGACGGCTTCCGATACCCGCGCACCTGTCTGGCTCATGAACATGATCAGCCCGGCCAAATGGGGCAAGCCATCCTTGGCGCACTGCCGAAAGAACGCATGCAGCCAAGCCTGCGAGGCGGCCTTCTTCCGCTTCGGCGGATCTTCCTTCAGGTTTCGCAGGCGGATAGCCGGTCCCCATCCGCGATCATAGGCGTGATAGACTACGGCACGGACTGGAGTGATGACACAGCGGTTTCGGGTCGAATTCTGATGAGCCGGATAGAGCTGGCTGGCGAGCTGCTTGACGTCGAATGGGAAGATCTCGGTCATTGCCTTGTCACCGAGACGGTCGATGATCCGGCCCAGATATTGCGCTTGGCCGCCGTGCTCAATGTAGCTGGCGGCAGCTTCAGCAAAGGTGCGGACTAATAGCCCGGGGTGGGCAAGAGGCGGCGTTGCCGCCGGCCGAAACGACATGTCCATCTCAATCTCCGGGACATAGGAAACGCCGCGAAGGTGCGGGCGGTTGTGCGAAAACGCCAATAATATCAATGGGGGTCGCTAAGTAGGTGCGGGGAGGCTAAGTGCTTTGAAAAATCGGAATTATGCCACGCCGGCACGGGGCACCATTTCTCTTTAAAAGCTTTGATATGGTTGCGCTTTTTCGGCGCGGTGACCGCGCGCGGCGCACCCGACTGGGGTCGCGAATGAGCTTGGCATCAATATGGGGAAGGTGGCGCGCCGCGCCGGATGAAGACGAGACTATTCCTACGCCATAGCCTCCTCCAGGCGCGTTTGAACCTGCCTTGTTCAGTCAGCCACCTTGGCATATCGGCTGCCCGGCTTCGCGAGCCGCTCCGCTGGGCAGGCTTCACCCGGCGTTTGACCGGCCGCTCCCCTCAGCACCCAGTGTCGCGCAATGCTTCGACCGCCACGAGCCGCGCAATTCGATCTGACAGCCCGGCATCGTTCACGGCGCGCGCAAGCGTGACGCCGCCTGTGAGCAAGGCAAGCAATAGAAGGGCCCGGTCTTCCGGCGAAACTCCCGCCGCCTCCCGCGATGCATCTTTCGGCAAGCCGGTGGCAATCTCAGTCACAAGACGTTCCAGCGCCCGGGTATAGGCAAGCCGCGTATCCTCATCCGATCGCATAACGTCGACCGAGAGCGTCGGTAAGGCGCAGCTATCTCCTAGATCACAGGTTCGCTTGTAGCCGAGATAGTAACTGACAAAGGCTTTCAGCCAGCCTCCAGCTCCTTCGGCCTTCAAGGCCACAATTCCTTGCAGGAGTTCTTCCATCCCCGCAAGGACAGCTGTGAGAAAGGCTTCACCCTTGGACTTGAAGTGACCGTAGAATGCACCATTGGTAACGCCTGCCGCCTTCGTCAGCGCATCAATGCCGGCTCCGCCGTAGCCTTCTTTGCGGAACACTTGTCCGGCGGCGAGCAGAACCTTGGCTCGTGTGTCTTTCTTGTGCTCGTCGCTGTAGCGCATCGTCAAATTCCTTTAAGAGTGATCGCTCTTTATCTATTGCATAGAGAGCGATCAGTATGTATCAATAGAGAGCGTTCGGTATATATGCCGACGCCGCTTCATTCAAACAAGGAGAGAATATGCCCATCACACTTACGCTGCCCGAAGGTCTCTTATCGCCCGCTGCGCAGGCGGAAGCCTTTGCAGGATTGACGGATGCCCTGTTGGACGTTTCCGGGCTCAACGAAAATCGCTTTATGATGGCCAATATCGTCGGCTCCATACACACATTGCCGTCAGGTCACGTCTTGGCGGGAGGCAAACCGGTCGACGCCGCATTTGTTGAACTGAAACTGCCTGAAGTCGCCTTGGCGACACCGGAAGCAAAGCGCGCCTTTATAGAAAGGGCGACGGATGTCGTGGAAAAAGCGGCGGGAGGTAAGATCAGGCGCGAGCATATCTGGTCGAACATTGTTTACGCGCCCGAAGGAGCCTGGGGCATCGCGGGACGGAGCTATGCGAACGCCGATCTCGGCAAAGCTATCGCCGACTCATCTGCGCAGGATAACGCCTGAGCGAGCCCAAGACATATCGTGTCGGACTAGGAAGGTCCGGCACGGATCCGAAACGGGAAAGCATATCATGCAGCTTGCCAACTATTTGTTTTTCACAACCCAATGCGAAGCCGCTCTGTCCTTTTACAGGGATTGCGGACTGGGAGAGGTGACTGCGCTGATGCGCCATGGTGATCTGGATATCCCTGTCCAGGACGAAGCGATGGTTGGTAAAGTGATGCATGCTCGCTTCGAGGGACCAGGTGTCCTCTTTTTCGCATCGGACAACCACGATGCGGAGCCGATGCGTGGCTCGTCGCACATTCTCCTCATGGATGATCGGGATAAGACCGAAGAATTGTTTGCCAAGCTGGCGAAAGGAGGGCGTGTGACAACGCCTCTCGCGAAGCAGCCCTGGGGAAGCTTCTACGGAAAGCTCACCGATAAATTTGAGGTTCAGTGGATGCTGGACTGCATCAATTAATTATACTGCCGCCAGCGCGCATCGATTGTCGATGTCAACAAGCTAAAAACCGTCGAGCCTATCGATTCCATGCGCGCGCAACTCATGGCCGATTTTTCCAGAAGTCGAGGCTCTGGCCGGTTACCCCTGAGCTCTTAAAGACCGGTGAGATTTCCTTCCCATGTAAAACGAGCATGTTTGCCTGTCGCAAGGTGTAGTCATGCCCATCGGCAGGCACTGGACTTGCCCCGTTGGACGATCCATAATTCTGCTCCGACATAATATACGGATCGTCCAGATGGACCCCCTCAGCGATGTGATTGCCCTGCTTCGGCCAAACACGGCCATCTCCAAACCAATTTCGGGTCGGGGTGCATGGGCCGTGCGCTATGCAGCCCATGATGCCCCCGGTTTCACCATCGCTCTGAAGGGTGGGTGCTGGGTGACATTTGAGGGCGAGACGCCCTTGAAGCTTGAAACAGGTGCCTTTCTGCTACTGCCCAGAACGCCCGCCTTCACGCTCAGCAGTCTTCCCGGTATGGACGGGACACCCACAGAGCCGATGGATATGCCGGTTCGGCACGGTGAGCAGGATGGTGAAGCGGATTTCATGGCGCTGGGCGGCACGTTTCGCATCGAGACGGCGAATGCGCCGCTGCTGCTCGCCATGTTGCCGCGCATGATCCACGTGCCGCCGTCCGAGGGTCGATCGGCGCGGCTTGGCCGGCTGATCGATCTCATCGCCGAGGAATGCCGTGGCGAAGAGGCCGGCAAGGACATGATCCTCCAACGTATGCTTGAGGTTCTTCTTATCGAGGCGCTCCGCTCGCATGGCACGACTATGGATGATGACCGCGCCGGTCTGCTACATGGCATGCGCGATCCAGCTTTGACGCGAGTGCTTGCGGCCATGCACTCCGATGTGCGCGCCGACTGGACGGTGGCAAGCCTTGCCCGCATCGCCGGGCAGTCGCGTTCCGCCTTTGCCGCACGCTTTGGCGCAGTGCTCGGCTGTGGCCCGATCGAATATCTCGCCCGCTGGCGAATGGCTCTTGCGAAAGACGCGCTGCTGCGCGGCGCAAAGACGCTTGACCGGATTGCGGACGAGATCGGTTACGAATCCGCCAGCGCGTTCAGCACGGCCTTCCGCAAGCGGCTCGGCTGCCCGCCGGGCCAATTCGCCCGGATCAACGGCAGTAGCCATCACGCCTGAGCCCAAAGCGCGCCCTAGATCGCCGTTCTGGACGATTGGTAAAGATATATGGATTTTGAATTATAGGTCGTCTTATGGAACGGGCCTATTAAGGAACCATCCGAAACGAATGGAGGTTCCCATGCAGACGATCCTGATTACCGGCGCATCCTCTGGCTACGGCCTGGAGACGGCACGCCACTTCCTCGACAGAGGCTGGAATGTCATCGCCACGATGCGCCGCCCTGACGCCAGCCTTTTCCCCGCCTCGCCGAGGCTGCGTCTCCTGCCGCTCGACGTGACGAGTGACGAGAGCATCGCGGAAACCGTCGCAGCGGCCGGGCCGATCGACGTGCTGGTCAACAATGCCGGCATCGGTGTGGTTGGCGCATTCGAGGCGACGCCCATGACGCATATCCGCAAGGTCTTCGCCACCAACACGTTTGGCGTCATGGCGATATGCCAGGCGGTCATTCCGCAGATGCGTCAGCGTCGATCCGGCGTGATCGTCAACGTGACCTCGAGCGTGACGCTGGCCGCCATGCCGCTGGCCGCCGCCTATACCGCCAGCAAGCAGGCCATCGAGGGCTTCACCGGATCGCTCGCGCATGAGCTCGGTTATTTCGATGTCCGGGCGAAGCTGGTGGAACCGGGTTATGCGCCGACGACGCGCTTTGCACAGAATACGGATGTGCGGATCGAGGACCTCATCCCGCCAGCCTATGCCGGTTTTGCAACGCCGATCTTCGAGGCATTCGCACGCCCGGCCATGACAACGAAGGAAGCGGATGTCGCAGAGGCGGTCTGGGCTGCCGTCCACGATACATCCAGCCGCCTTCAGTTTCCCGGCGGACCCGACGCGGTGGCTCTGTACGAAGCCCGCCAGGGGTGATGCAGGGCGCCCAGTGACAATCACAGTATGGCATCGGCCCACCGGCCGGTGCCACCTGTTTCTCTGTAATCTTCAATAATTACTTCCGCATGATAGCGTACAATCGGCGGAATTTGGCGCACCCGACAGGATTCGAACCTGTGACCTTTGGAATCGGAATCCAACACTCTATCCAGCTGAGCTACGGGTGCTAACCGTGAAAGGCGATGACTCGCCTCCGTCCGATGGTGGTTCTTAACTCAGGATCTGGCCCGCATCAATCGCCAATTTGCGATGGCCGCAAATCATCCAGGCTCGATATCGGGTTTTGTTGGAAGCCAGGCTTTCCGCCTGCGGCCCCTGCGGCGATCGCGGCGACGAGTTCAAGATAATTTGTCTTACCGAGCCGGCTCATCTGCTCTAAGTGAGGCCGTGGCGTCCCAGCCGGTTAAAAATGCAGATCAGGAGAAGCGCATGGCGCTGACAGCTTCCACACCCCGTTCCCGCGCCGGTTTCGGCTATGCCATCGTCCTGACGCTGGGCATGGCGGCGACCGTCGGCGGGGCGCTCGCTTTCCAGTATATCGGCGGCTACATCCCCTGCGCGCTCTGTCTCCTGCAGCGCAATCCCTATTATTACGGCATCCCCGTCGGCATTCTGGCGATCGTCGCCTCGGCGATCGGCCTGCCCTCCTGGGTCACCCGCGCGCTGCTGGTCGTCATCGGCGTGATGATGCTGGTCGGCGCCGGCATGGGCGTCTATCACTCGGGCGTCGAATGGGCCTTCTGGGAAGGCCCGGCGAGCTGCGGCGGCGGGGCCGGAGTCACCACCAATGCCGGCAGCCTGCTGTCGGACCTGAACACGGTGCATGGCCCGTCCTGCACCGAAGCGGCTCTCCGCGTGCTCGGCCTCTCCTTTGCCGGCTGGAACGTGATCGCGAGCGTCATCCTCGCCGCCATCGCATTTACCGGGGCAAAAAAGACCGCGTGAAGCGGCCTTCGTCCTATCGAATACCGGCGGCGCGATCCGTCTCGCCTTACGGCTGCAGTTCCGTATCCCAGTAGAGATAGTCCATCCAGCTTTCGTGCAGATAGTTCGGCGGGAAGAGCCGGCCGTTATTGTGCAGGTCCTGCACCGTCGGCTGGTAGGGCGTCTGGTGCGGGTGCATGCCGGCCTGTTTCGGCAGCTTGCTGCCTTTCCTCAGATTGCAGGGCGAACAGGCCGCCACGACATTCTCCCATGTCGTCTCGCCGCCATGCGCGCGCGGGATGACGTGGTCGAAGGTCAGGTCGTCGTGCTCGCCGCAATACTGGCACTCGAACTTGTCTCGCAGAAAGACGTTGAACCGGGTGAAGGCGGGATTGCGGGTCGGCTGCACGTAAGTCTTGAGGCTGACCACGCTCGGCAGCCGCATCGAGAAGCTCGGCGAGCAGACCGAATGATCGTATTCCGCGATGATGTTCACACGGTCGAGGAAAACCGCCTTGATCGCGTCCTGCCAGGACCAAAGCGACAAGGGATAATAACTCAGCGGCCGGTAGTCAGCGTTCAGGACGAGCGCCGGCAGGGCCTGCGGGGAGACTGCAATCGTCAAGTGACGCTCCTACCCGATTCGGCATCTGTACTTTCTATATTAGGTCCGTTGTTACAGGATTGTGAAGCCCAATAAATGCAGTGGGATACTCTGGCCCGGCTTCAGGTCAAAGGTGTGACATCGCGACGCATTTTCGCCGCGTAATAAGCCCAGAAAAGCCTTGCCGCGACGGAACGCCACGGGCTCCATATGCGTGCCGCGGCAGCCAGGTTTTTGGACGAAGGCCGGGCCTCCAGGCCGAAACCGTGAGCCACCGCCGCCTGCAGCGCCACGTCGCCGGCCGGGAATATATCGGCATGCCCGCCGCAGAACATCAGGTAGACTTCCGCCGTCCAGGGGCCGATGCCGGGCAGCGCGGTCATTTGCCGGATGGCTTCCGCCGTTTCGAGCGCGCAGACGGAGGCGAGGTCGAAATGCCCTTCCGAAATTGCTGTGGACAAGTTGAGAAGCGTCGCCGCCTTGGCCCGCGACAGGCCGAACGTCGCGACGACGGCCGGATCGAGCGCGCGATACCCATCCGCGGTGACCGGACCGGCCGCCACCATCCTCCGCCAGATCGCCTCGGCGCTCGCCCTCGACACCATCTGCGAGACGATGATCGAGGCAAGGCCTGAAAAACCCGGCTCGTTCAGCCTGAGCGGCACCGGGCCGGAGACCTCGACGATCGCCGTAAGCCGCGGGTCGAGCTCGACAAGCGCTTCGAGCCCCGCCCGAATGTCCGAATGATCGCGGATGATGGACACCCTCGCCTCTCCCATGGCCGTTTTTCAAAAAGCATGGCAGAAGAAACCATGCCCGCCTCGCCTCCAGATAAACCGGTCTATCGTTTCGCGCCAAGCCCGAACGGGCTCCTGCATCTCGGCCATGCCCTGTCCGCGCTCCTCAACCACGACATGGCGGAAGCAAATGGCGGCCGTTTCCTGCTGCGCATCGAGGATATCGACCTGACGCGCTGCACGCCGGAATTCGAGGCGGCGATCTATCGCGATCTTGCCTGGCTCGGGCTCGACTGGGAAAAACCGGTGCGGCGCCAGTCCGAACATTTCGACGCCTACCATGAGGCCCTCGCCCGGTTGACCGAAATGGGCGTCGTCTATCCGGCGTTTCTCACCCGCGGCGAGGTGAAAGCCAAGGTCGCGGCTTGCGAGGTGGACGGGAAAAGCTGGCCGCGCGATCCGGACGGCTCGCCGCTCTACCCCGATGACGACCGGCATCGCAGCGAGACGGAGCGGCGGAAGCTGACCGCCGACGGTGTCCGGCATGCCTTTCGCCTCGACATGCAAAAGGCGATTGGTCTCATCGCGGCACCCTTGAGCTGGACCGAGACCGGAGACGGAGACCGCGGCGCGATCCAAGCAGATCCCTCGGCCTGGGGCGACGTGATCCTGTCCCGCTCCGATGCGCCGTCGAGCTACCATCTTTCGGTGACGGTGGACGACGCGGCGCAGGGGATCACCCACGTGGTGCGCGGGCTCGACCTCTTCGAGGCGACGGCCGTGCACCGCCTGCTGCAGGAACTGCTGGAGCTTCCGCAGCCGGTCTATCACCACCATCGGCTGGTCGTCGGTGCGGACGGCAGGAAACTGTCGAAAAGCGAAGGCTCAACCGGGCTCGCGGCGCTTCGCGACCGGGGCCTCTCGGGCAGCGATATTCGCCGCCTCGTTGGCCTTTGAGCGGATTTTCTCCTTTTCGCGATGCGCCTTCCGGCGGCGCGAGAAGACCGAGTAGATCTTGTACTTCATCAGCGCGGCATTGAACTCGGCACCGAGCATGAAGATGACGCCCACCATGTAAAGGAAGATCAGCACGATCATGATCGACGCCAGACCGGCATAGGTGGCGGTATAATTGGCGAAGGTCGAGAGATAGGCGGCAAAACCGAGCCCGAAACCCGTCCAGACGACGATCGTCAACGTCACCCCCGGGATGATGTCGATCAGGCGGCGATTGCCGGCCGGCAGCCACTTGTGGGAGGCCAACAGGCCCATCAGAAGCAGCAGGGCGGTGCCGTAGAGCCCCCAGTTTGCCGCGGTGGTGAGGTCGCTGATCAGCCATGGAAAGTAGAAGCGGGTCTCGGCAAAACGCAACGCCACGGGCACGGCAAGCAGCAGAATGCTGATGACCGCAAAGATCACGACCAGGATGACGACGTAACCGAGGCTCGCCAGGCGCGTCACATACCAGGGCCGGGTTTCCGTGACGCGGTAGGCTCGATTGAGCGAAATGCGCAATGCCTCGACACCATTCGACGCGAAATAGGCGGCCGCCAGCACCGAGATCGTCAAAAGGCCGCCGCGCGGGATTTCCAGCACACGCTGCAGTTCTGAGGCGATGGGCTGCGCGATATCGGCCGGCCAGGTATCGAAGAGCAGGTGGACCGTCGTCTGCGAGAAATCCCCGGCGCCGAGGAAACCGGCAAGTGCCGTGCCGAAGATCAGGAACGGAAACAGCGCGAGCAGGCCGGATAGCGCGACATGGCTCGCCATTGCCCAGCCATCGTCATCCGAGAAGTGCCAATAGGCGTCCCAAAGCACTTTGAAGGCGAGGCGATACCACCGGACGGGGCGGTTTTCTTCGGACAATGGCAACTCCGTTGTGACGTCGCGGGAAATATGGGAGGAACTCATCCGATTGTACAGGGAACCTTATTCAATGGCCGAAAATAGAACGATCATCGTTACCGGCTGTTCCTCCGGCATCGGTGCCCATTGCGCCCGGGCTCTGAAGGCGGACGGCTGGCGGGTGTTCGCGACGGTGCGCAAGGCAGCCGATCTCGCAGCCCTGGAAGCGGACGGCATCGAGGGCCTGCTGATGGATTATACCAGGCCGGACACGATCGCGGCCCTGGTCGAAACGGTGCTCGGGCGCACCGGCGGACGACTCGACGCGCTGTTCAACAACGGCGCCTACGGCCAGGCGGGGGCCGTGGAGGACTTGAGCACCGACGTGCTGCGCCAGCAGTTCGAGACCAATTTCTTCGGCTGGCACGAGCTGACGCGGCGGGTGATCCCGGTCATGCGCGCAAGGGGCCATGGCCGCATCGTCAACTGTTCGTCGATCCTGGGCCTCCTGCCCTATCGTTACCGCGGCGCATACACGGCCTCGAAATACGCGCTCGAGGGCCTGACGATTACCATGCGCATGGAGCTCGAGGGCAGCGGCATCGGGGTGAGCCTGATCGAACCCGGTCCGATCGCCTCGCGCTTCACCGCCAATGCGCTTTCCAAGATCCGGGAGCATGTCGATCTCGAGGGTTCGGTGCATGCCAAGCAGTATGAGCGGCAGCTCAGGCGCCTCGACGGGCGGGGCCAGATCAGCCGCCATAAACTTGGCCCGGAAGCGGTCTACGACGTCTTGACGCATGCCTTGACCGCGCCTCGCCCGAAGCCGCATTATCTGGTAACCAAGCCCGCCAAGCAGGGCGCTTTCCTGAAAAGAATACTCCCGGCCGCGCTCTTTTATAAATTGATGCGCCGGCTGGATTGAAAGGCAGCAATCGACAATGTCCACTTTCACAACCGTGCTGACCCTGATCGTCATGGGCCTCGTCGTGCTCGTCCTGATCCGCGGGCTGTTCAACATGATGAAGGGCACCGACGCCAACAAGTCCAACAAGCTGATGCAGCTGCGTATCCTCTTGCAGGCGGTTGCAATCGTCCTCATCATGCTCACTCTCTGGATTACGGGCGGCGGTCGCCCGACCTGATTCTGATGATGGCGGATGGTAAAGCTCAACAAGATCTACACGCGCACCGGCGATAACGGCACCACGGCGCTGGTCTCAGGCCCGCGCCGCGACAAGCACGACCTGCGCGTCGAAGCCTATGGCACGGTAGACGAGACCAATTCGACGATCGGGCTCGCCCGCCTGCAGACCGCAGGTTTGGCCGAGCTCGACGCCATGCTGTTCCGCATCCAGAACGATCTCTTCGATCTGGGCGCCGATCTTGCGGCGCCCGATACCGGCGAAAAACTCGACTACGAGCCGCTTCGCATCGTCGAGGCCCAGGCAACGCGGCTTGAGGCGGAGATCGACGCGCTCAACGCCCATCTCGATCCGCTGACATCCTTCGTGCTGCCGGGCGGCTCGTCCGCCGCAGCTCACCTGCATCTCGCCCGCACCGTTTCCCGCCGCGCCGAACGGCTGATGGTCGAGCTGTCGCGAACCGAGACCGTCGGTATTGCGGCGCTGAAATATATCAACCGGCTTTCCGACTTTCTGTTCGTGGCGGCGCGTTTCGCCAATGACGGCGGCAAGGCCGATATACTCTGGGTCCCGGGAAAAAACCGGTAACCGCAACGGGCGGAGAAGCCACAGCATGTTCATCCCGCTGCACGACGCCGTCGAACTCAAATACATCCGCGTGCAATACGTCACGATCAGCATCATCGCCATCAATGTGCTCGCATGGCTGTTTACGAATTTCTCCGCACCGGAAGTCGCCGAGCGCGCCTCGCTCGGGCTCGGCTTCATTCCGGCTGTGATCTTCGACTATGCGACGCTCGATCCCTCGCTGGTGATCGTGCCGGATGATCTGACCTTCGTCACCTATGCCTTCCTGCACATGGATTTCTGGCATCTCGCCTCGAACATGCTGTTCCTCTGGGTGTTCGGCGACAATGTCGAGGATGCGCTCGGGCATCTCAAATTCCTCGCCTTCTATCTCCTCTGCGCGGCGGCGGGTGCCGCCCTGCATGGATTCGTGGCATCGAATTCGGAAGGGCCGCTGATCGGTGCATCGGGGGCGATCTCCGGCGTTGTGGCCGCCTATTTCCTGCTTCATCCGCGTGTGCGGGTCTGGGTGCTGGTGCTGTTTCGTATTCCGTTGCCGCTGCCGGCCTTCATTCCGCTGGCGCTCTGGATCGTCCAGCAGTTCGCCATGCTGGCCCTCGATCTCGACGGCATGGTCTCCTGGGGCGCGCATGTGGGCGGCATCGTCGCCGGTGCGATCCTGGTGCTGTTCATGCGCCGCAGGGGCGTGCCGCTGTTCGACCGCAACATCGTCACCCCCAAGGCCGTCGAGCGGAAGCCGGGCGTTCGCGATATCGCTGCGGCAACCGAATAGAACTATGAGAAAACGGCAATGCCCAGCGGCAGATCCGCGTTGTAATCGCGCGAAAAATGCGTATCCATGTCGCCCACTGACAAATGAGGACGCGGCAAATGTCGCAATTTGCGGCCGGAGATAGTCAAGGAAGGACCCCATGAAGATTCTCGTGCCTGTGAAGCGGGTTGTTGATTACAACGTGAAGATCCGTGTGAAGCCGGATGGAACGGGCGTTGAACTCGCCAACGTGAAGATGTCGATGAACCCGTTCGACGAGATTTCCGTCGAGGAGGCCCTGCGTCTGAAGGAAGCGGGCAAGGCCGAGGAAGTGGTGGTCGTTTCGATCGGCCCCGCCAAGGCGGAAGAGACGCTGCGCACCGCGCTCGCCATGGGCGCCGACCGGGCGATCCTGGTCGAGACCGACGACGTGGTCGAGCCGCTTGCCGTCGCCAAGATCCTGAAAGGCATCGTCGACGCCGAACAGCCCGGCCTGATCATCGTCGGCAAGCAGGCGATCGACGACGACAGTAACCAGACCGGCCAGATGCTGGCCGCTCTTCTCGGTTCCGCCCAGGCGACGTTCGCCTCGAAGATCGAGCTTGCCGACGGTTCCGCCCCGGGGACAGCCAAGGTCACCCGCGAAGTCGATGGCGGCCTGCAGACGATCGAGGTCAAGCTTCCGGCCGTCGTCACCACCGACCTGCGCTTGAACGAGCCGCGTTACGCCTCGCTGCCGAACATCATGAAGGCCAAGAAGAAGCCGCTCGACAAGAAGGCGCCCGCCGATTTCGGCGTCGACACCGCGCCGCGCCTGAAGGTGCTGAAGACCGAGGAACCGGGCGGCCGCAAGGCCGGCATCAAGGTGAAGACGGTCGAGGAACTGGTCGGCGCCTTGAAGACCGCCGGCGTTCTGTAAGGGAAAGGGAGAACATCATCATGGCCATTCTTCTTCTCGCCGAACACGACGGTTCGAGCCTCAACGACCAGACCGCCAAGGCACTCTCGGCTGCCTCCAGGATCGGCGGCGACGTGCATGTGCTGGTCGCCGGTTCCGGTGCCAAGGCTGCTGCCGATGCGGCTTCCAAGCTTGCCGGCGTTTCCAAGGTCCTGCTGGCCGACGACGCGGGCCTCGCGAACAACCTCGCCGAGCCGCTGGCGGCGCTCATCGTTTCGCTCGCCGATTCCTATGAGGTGATCATCGCGCCGGCAACGGCGTCGGCCAAGAACGTCATGCCGCGCGTCGCAGCGCTGCTCGACGTCGCCCAGGTCTCGGAAATCATCGAAGTGGTTTCCTCAGACACGTTCAAGCGTCCGATCTATGCCGGCAACGCCATCCAGACCGTGCAGTCGACCGACGCCAAGAAGGTGATCACCGTGCGCACCGCCTCCTTCCAGGCTGCCGGCGAAGGTGGTTCCGCCTCGGTCGAGGCCGTCTCGGCTGCCGCAAACCCGGGCGTTTCCTCGTTCGTCTCCGATGCGCTCTCGTCATCGGAACGTCCGGAACTGACCTCTGCCAAGATCATCATCTCCGGCGGCCGGGCGCTTGGCTCGTCGGAGAAATTCCAGGAGGTCATCCTGCCGGTCGCCGACAAGCTCGGCGCTGCCGTCGGTGCATCGCGTGCTGCGGTGGATGCTGGCTATGCCCCGAACGACTGGCAGGTCGGCCAGACGGGCAAGGTGGTCGCGCCCGATCTCTACATCGCGGCCGGCATTTCCGGTGCCATCCAGCATCTCGCCGGCATGAAGGACAGTAAGGTCATCGTCGCCATCAACAAGGACGAGGAAGCCCCGATCTTCCAGGTCGCAGACTTTGGCATCGTCGGCGATCTCTTCGAAATCCTGCCGAAGCTCGAAAAGGCTTTGTGAGCTTTTGTTCATTTCGCAAGCGCGAAAAATGCTGGCAAAACCACAAACAGCGGAATAACAATCTGCCGGGCTGCATACATGCAGTCCGGCATTTTCATAAAATCGGCGTACGCTGGGGCTAGCGTAAACGCCCAGGGAGCGAAACCATGGGTCTGGTCATAAAAAACATCGGCATCATCGGAGCAGGCCAGATGGGCTGCGGCATTGCACATGTTTCGGCTTTGGCCGGCTACAGGGTGCAGATGTACGATGTTTCCAAGGACCGGATCGAGGCAGCGCTCGCAACCATCAACGGCAATCTCGCCCGCCAGGTCTCAAACGGCAAACTCGGCGACGACGAACGCAAGGCCGCACTTGCGCTGATTTCCGGTTCTTCCGACCTCAACGACCTCGCCCCGATGGACATGGTGATCGAGGCCGCGACCGAGGACGAAAGCGTCAAGCGCAAGATCTATTCGCAGGTCTGTCCGGTCCTTAAACCCGAGGCCCTGCTCGCCACCAATACCTCGTCGCTGTCCATTACCCGCCTCGCATCCGCCACCGACCGTCCGGAGCGTTTCATGGGGATTCACTTCATGAACCCGGTTCCGGTCATGAAGCTCGTGGAACTGGTGCGCGGCATCGCCACCGATGAGCCGACTTTCCGGGCCGCCAGGGACTATGTGACCGCGCTCGAGAAAACCGCGACGGTCGCCGAAGACTTTCCGGCCTTCATCGTCAACCGCATCCTGCTGCCGATGATCAACGAGGCGATCTACACCCTTTATGAAGGCGTAGGTTCGGTCGAGGCGATCGACACCGCCATGAAACTCGGCGCCAACCACCCGATGGGCCCGCTGCAGCTCGCCGATTTCATCGGCCTCGATACCTGCCTGTCGATCATGCAGGTCCTGCACGATGGGCTGGCGGACAGCAAATACCGCCCCTGCCCGCTTCTGGTGAAATATGTCGAAGCCGGCTGGCTCGGCCGGAAATCCGGCCGCGGGTTCTACGACTATCGCGGCGAAGTGCCGGTTCCGACGCGGTAAGCGGACCCTGCTGTGGCCTTGGCTTGTCAGAAAAGGCATTGCCAACTATATTGAGGGAGTGAGAGGCGAGCTTTCGCCCGCCCCTCTAGATCACCTCCGGAATAACACCCGCACGGTTACTTGCCAGTTCGTGCGGGTTTTCCGTATGGTGACCGTGATGCTAAATGGCCTGGACCACATAGATCACTCCTCCGGTTGAATGGCGAGGCCCTCGCCGGGTCGAAGCGGCCTATACTCTCCGAGGCGCATGGCAGTGCGCGTCTGCTTTCGTCATCACAACCAAAAGCAGCATAGAGTAGAGATTTACATTACTTCAATTGGAAAGTTGTCGGCTTAGGGCGCCTTGGCTGCCGCAATCAGCGCCTTTGCATCCGGGCTGTCCCAGGCAGCCGGGCCGTTCATCGCCGAGATCAGGCAGCCTTGTCTGTCCATCACCAGCGTCACCGGCAGGCCGAAAGCGAGGCCTTCCTTCTTCAGCGAATTGAAGACGCCCATCGAGCTGTCGCGATAGTAGCCGAGCGTATCGACCCCGTATTCCGCGAGGAAAGCCTTCGGTTTTTCGTCGCTCCCGGTATCGATGTTCACCGCCACGACCTCGAAGTCCTTACTCCCCATGCCCTTCTGCAGCGCGTTCAGGGCCGGCATCTCTTCCCGGCACGGGCCGCACCAGGTTGCCCAGAGGTTGAGCAGCACCGTCTTGCCGGCAAAATCGGCCGTCCTGAGATCTTTTCCGTCCGGCCCCTTGAAGGCAAGCTCGAGCGGTCGCGGCGGCTGGGCGGCGACCATGGCGGCGACCTGGCCCTTGGAGAATTGCGAGACCAACTTCACTCTTTCGACCGCGCCCTCGCAGGCGCCGGAGGATTGGGCGATGAGCCCGCTCTCGCCATTGCCAGACCCCACATTCGTCACGTATACCGCCACGGCACCGGCGAGTATCCCCGCGACGGCGGCAATCACGATCAATCTGGCGGACGGAAGGCCGAAAGGTCTCTTGGTCGTCATCAATTACTCCAGGACTAGGCATCATGGCTGACGGCACGAAGGACGCAGTATCCTCCAACCAGATGTGGGGCGGACGCTTCGCTTCGGGGCCGGATGCGATCATGGAGGAGATAAATGCCTCGATCGGTTTCGACAAGAAGCTGTTCGCCCAGGATATCCGCGGCTCAATAGCGCATGCGACCATGCTTTCGGAAAAAGGCATCATTTCGCGCGAAGATAAAGACAAGATCGTCTCCGGCCTGAACACGATCATGTCAGAGATCGAAAGCGGCCAGTTCGAATTTTCGAGAAAGCTCGAAGACATCCATATGAACGTCGAGGCGCGGCTGGCGACGCTGATCGGTCCCGCCGCCGGACGCCTGCACACCGCCCGCTCCCGCAACGACCAGGTGGCGCTCGATTTCCGCCTCTGGGTCAAGGAGGAGCTCGCCAAGACCGAAGGAATGCTGACGGCCCTGATCGCCGCCTTCCTCGACCGCGCCGAAGAGCATGCGGACACGGTCATGCCCGGTTTCACCCATCTGCAGACCGCCCAGCCGGTCACCTTCGGCCATCACTGCATGGCCTATGTGGAAATGTTCGGCCGTGACCGCGCCCGCGTGCGCCACGCGATCGACCATCTCGACGAAAGCCCGATCGGCGCCGCGGCCCTTGCCGGCACGCCCTACCCGATCGATCGCCACATGACGGCAAAGGCGCTCGGCTTCCGCGAGCCGACCCGCAACTCGATCGACACCGTCTCCGACCGCGATTTCGCGCTGGAATTCCTGTCGGTGGCGGCGATCTGCGCCGTGCACCTGTCGCGGCTCGCCGAAGAGATCGTCATCTGGTCGACGCCGCAATTCGGGTTCGTGCGCCTGTCGGACGCGTTCTCGACCGGCTCCTCGATCATGCCCCAGAAGAAGAACCCGGATGCCGCCGAACTGGTACGCGCCAAGACCGGCCGCATCAACGGCTCGCTGGTGGCGCTGCTCACCGTCATGAAGGGCCTGCCGCTCGCCTATTCCAAGGACATGCAGGAAGACAAGGAACAGGTCTTCGACTGCGCCGAGAACCTGGAACTGGCGATCGCCGCGATGACCGGCATGATGCGTGACATGACCATCCGCGCCGACAAGATGCGGGCTGCGGCCGGCGCCGGCTTCTCGACCGCGACCGACCTTGCCGACTGGCTGGTGCGCGAGGTGGGCCTTCCCTTCCGCGAAGCCCATCACGTCACCGGGCGCGCCGTGGCGCTTGCCGAAGAGAAGGGCTGCGACCTTTCCGAACTGCCGCTCGAAGAGCTGCAGTCGATCAATCCGGCGATCACCGACAAGGTCTTCAACGTCCTGTCGGTCGATGCCTCCGTCGCCAGCCGCACCAGCTTCGGCGGCACGGCGCCTGCCGAAGTCCGCAAGCAGATTGCCTGGTGGCGCGCCAGGAATTGACGACGGCCGCGACGAACGCTTGAGAAGTGATGCCGGATAGTGACTGCACAAGCGCGTGGAACTTCGCTATGAAAGTTCCGCAGCCGTGCCGGAGAAGGAATAGAATGTCGAAGTCCCTGGTAAAAATCGCCCGCATCACTCTTGTTCTGAGCCTCGCCGGCATCGTTGTCGTCGGCTGCGGCCGCAAGGGCGGCCTCGACCGCCCCAGCACGCCGGTGGAGCAGCAGAACGTCCGCAAGAGCGGCAAGCCGGGCGCGCAAAAAGCCGAACCGGTTGCCGAGCGCCCGTTCCTGCTTGATCCGCTTCTGTAATTTTCGAGTTTTGCCGTGAACCATTTCCATTACATCGACGGCGTGCTGCACGCCGAGAACGTGCCGATCCCGGAAATCGCGAAGGCCGTCGGCACGCCCTTCTACGTCTACTCGACGGCCACTCTGGAGCGTCATTACAAGGTTTTCGCAAAGGCGTTTTCCGACGTCGACGCCATGGTCTGCTACGCCATGAAGGCGAATTCCAACCAGGCGGTGCTGAAGACGCTCGGCCGGCTCGGCGCCGGTGTCGATGTCGTGTCCGGCGGCGAACTGCGCCGGGCACTGGCGGCCGGTATTCCGGCAAGCCGCATCATGTTCTCGGGCGTCGGCAAGACCGTGCCGGAAATGGATCTGGCGCTGCAAGCCGGCATCTACTGCTTTAACGTCGAATCCGAGCCGGAGCTGGAGGTCCTGAACCTGCGCGCTCTGAAGGCCGGCAGAAAGGCGCATGTCTCCTTCCGCATCAATCCGGACGTCGATGCCGGCACGCATGCCAAGATCTCGACCGGCAAGAAGGAAAACAAGTTCGGCATACCTTACGAGCGCGCCCGCGCCGTTTACGCCCATGCTGCAACCCTTGACGGCATCGACGTCACCGGCATCGACATGCATATCGGCAGCCAGATCACCGAACTGCAGCCTTTCGAACATGCCTTCCGGCTGCTGCGCGAACTGGTCGATACGCTGCGCGGCGACGGCCATCGCATCGATCACGTCGATATCGGCGGAGGCCTCGGCATTCCCTATCGCGAGGACAACAACCCGCCGCCGCTTCCCGATGCCTATGCGGAAACGGTCAAGCGCCAGCTGCGGTCGCTGGAATGCAAGATCGTCACCGAACCGGGCCGGTTGATCGTCGGCAATGCCGGCATTCTGGTGACCGAGGTCATCTACGTGAAGGATGGCGGCGAAAAGTCCTTCGTGATCGTCGACGGCGCGATGAACGACCTGATCCGCCCGACGCTCTACGACGCCTATCACATGATCCGCCCGGTCGTCGTGCCGGCCGCCGATGCGCCGCGCATCAAGGGCGACGTCGTCGGCCCGGTCTGCGAAACCGGCGACTACCTGGCGCTCGACCGCGAGATGGCGGAACCCAAGCCCGGCGACCTGATTGCCGTCGCTTCGGCAGGCGCCTATGGCGCCGTGCAGGCGGGAACCTACAACACGCGGCTGCTGGTGCCCGAGGTTCTGGTAAAGGGTTCCGAGTTCCATGTGGTGCGTCCGCGCGGCACTTACGAAGAACTCATCGGCCTCGACTCCGTGCCCGCGTGGCTTGCATGAGCGCCTGACACGACGTTCACTTTTGCGGGAAATCCGGGAAATTATGGGGGCGGCCCGCCCCCTGCCCTCGTCTTCGCCACAAACATCGTTATCTTGAAAGCTTGATTTGCGCCGCCACGACTGGAGACGGACCGCATGAGCTTCATCCGCAAAGGTGCCTTCGAATTGCATCCTGTGCTTGCGCGTCGCGTCGCACTGAAACGGTCCTTCGCACGGATCGTGTTGTTTTTCGAACGGATTTTGCCGCTGCTGCTCGCCCCTCTCGGGATCGCGGCCCTCTTCCTGTCGGCCGCCTGGTTCGGGATTTTCCGGGTCGCTCCTGATTGGGTGCGCTGGATCCTGGTCGGCGGCTTCGCCTTTGCCTTCGTTTATGCGCTTCTGCCGTTCAGCCGCCTGCGCTGGCCGGCGGTGGCCGAAGCCGACCGGCTTCTGGAAGTCCGCAACAACCTGCCGCACCAGCCGGTCGGCGTGCAGGACGATCAACCGGCTTTCGAAACACCCTTCTCCCGCGCGCTCTGGAAGGAACACCAGATCCGCATGGCCGAGCGCATTGCAGCGCTCGATGCCGGCCTGCCGCAGCCCGATATCGCCCGGCACGACCGGTTCGCGCTTCGCGCCATTCCCGCGCTCGTCTTCGTCGTCGCGCTCGGTTATTCCTTCTCGAACGGCGGCGGCTCTCCTGCCGATGCCTTCCGGCCCGCGCCGCCGGCTCCGAGCATCAATCCGGACCTGCGCATCGACGCCTGGCTGACGCCACCTTCCTATACCGGCCGTGCGCCGATCTTTTTGACGGGCCGCGAGGCGACCGCGGCTGTTGCCTCCGTCTCCACCCCGCAGAATTCGGCCCTGACCGTGCGCGTCACCGGCGGTGAAGGCGGAGAGGCCGTTGTTTTTGCCCCAAAGGCCGGCGGGCAGCCGTCTACCTTGATCACCGAGGAAGCCAAGAAGGCGGCAGAAGCCGCAGCCCAGCAGCAGCCACAGAGTGCCCCGGGACAGCAGGCGCAGCAGACGGCCCAGGCACCTGCCCAGCCGGCCGCACCGCAACAACCCAACCAGCAGCGGCCGCCCCGCACCTATGCGCTCAACGTCGGCGAGAGCGGCAGCCTGACCGTCAATGGCCAGACCTGGGCCTTCGAGGTCATCCCGGATCGCCCCCCCGAAATTGCCTTCGAAGGCCAGCCGAAGCCCTCGGTCAACGGCGCGCTGGAGATCGGCTTCACCGGCAAGGACGATTACGGCATTCGCGAAGCCCATGCGCTGATCGAGCCCGTCGGCCCGACGGATCCGGCCGCCACCCCGCTTTATCCGCCACCGGACTACCGGCTCGATCTGCCGCGGCAGAACAGCCGCGAGGTCAAGGGCCTGACGAGCCGCAGCCTTATCGAGCATCCGCTTGCAGGCAAGCGGGTCAAGATCACCCTGATCGCCAAGGACGGCGCCGGCCAGACCGGCCGCAGCCCGACCCATGAAATGGTGCTGCCATCGCGCGGCTTCTCCGAACCGCTCGCCGCAGCCGTCGCCGAAGAGCGCCAGGTCTTCGCGCTCGACACCCGCCGGATGCCCCGCGCCATCGAGCTCAACGAGGCCTTGGCGATCCGTCCCGACGAAACCATCCCGAACCTCAGCCATTTCCTGCTGATCCGCTCGGCGCTCGAGCGCATGAAGCTCGCCCGCAACGAGGAACAGCTGAAGGATACGGCCGAATATCTCTGGGAAATCGCCCTCGGCATCGAGGATGGCGACCTGTCGCAGGCCGAACGCCGGTTGCGCGACGCCCAGCGCAATCTTGCCGAAGCGCTGCAGAACAAGGCCTCCGACCAGGAAATCGCAAAGCTGATGCAGGAACTGCGCGAAGCCATGCAGCAGTTCATGAACGAACTGGCGCAGCGGATGCAGAACGCCCCGCAGGCACCCAACACCATGCAGTCGCAGAACGTCATCCGCCAGCGCGACCTGCAGAACATGATGGACCAGATCGAGAACCTCGCTCGGTCCGGCAATCGCGATGCCGCCCAGCAGATGCTCAACGAACTGCAGCGGATGATGAACAACCTGCAGGCAGGCAGGCCGCAGCGCGGCCAGCAGGGCCAGCAGCAGCAGAACAGCCAGATGCGCCAGCAGATCGACAAGCTTGGTGAGATCATGCAGGAACAGCAGCGGCTGATGGACCAGACCTTCAAGCTGGACCAGGCGCTGCGCGACCGCATGCAGCGCGGCGATCCGAACGAACGCCCGGGCCAGGAAGGCCAGCAGCAGGGCCAGCAGCAACAAGGTCAGCAGGGCCAACAGGGTCAGCAAGGGCAGCAGAACACCGACCAGATGACCGCCGAGCAGCTTCGCGAGGCGCTAAAGAACCTGCGCGCACAGCAGGAAGGCCTGGGCAAGAAGCTGGAAGAGCTGCAGAAAGCCCTCAAGGGGCTTGGAATGCAGCCCGGCGAAGGGTTCGGCAAGGCGCAGAGCGAGATGGGCAATGCCGGCAAGGCGCTCGGCGAAGGCCAGGGCGAGCAGGCCGTGCAGGGACAGGGTAACGCCCTCAACGCGCTGCGTCAGGGCGCCCAGAACATGATGCAGCAGATGATGCAGGCCATGCAGCAGCAGGGTCAGGGCCAAGGCCAGGACCGCGGCGGACCGGGCGAGAACATGACCTCGCAAGGCGGCCAGAACGGCCGCGACCCGCTTGGCCGCCCGCGCGCCACGGTAGGCCCGGATTTCGGCGATCAGGTGAAGGTACCGGACGAGATCGACGTCCAGCGCGCCCGGGAAATCCTCGAAGCGATCCGCCAAAAACTCGGCAATGCCCTCTCCGGCGAAGCGGAGCGGCAGTATCTGGAGCGACTTCTGGACATTCGCTGATTAAACGGAAACTTGGGCTCCGGCGCCTCAGGCGGCCCGGCAGTTCCCCGAGGACAGCGCCGCCGCGACGGCACGGCGGATATCGGGCAGCGCGAACGGCTTCTGCACCACGTCGATGATCTTGGTCGCAAGATCGTCGGCCCGCTCCCGCTGCTCCGCATAACCGGTCATCAGCAGGATCTTGAGCTCCGGGAACCTGGCGGATGCCTGGTGCACCAGTTCGATACCGTCCATGACCGGCATGCGGATGTCGGACAGCAGCAGATCGAACGGACCTTCGTTCAGCTTTTCAAGCCCTTCGGCGCCGTCAGCCGCTTCATGGGTCTCATGACCATCGAGACGAAGCGCCCGCGCAACGAACATGCGAAGGGAATCCTCGTCCTCGGTAATCAGGATTTTTGCCATGGCGGTGATCGCTCCCGTGTTTTGTTTGTATGGGACGCAAATCAACAGAGTTTTCTTGTCGAGGAGTAAACGCCGGCCCATTGCGGACCGACATGGTTAACACCTCGTCTCACCCGGCGCGGGCGTATCGCTCAGGCGTCTCCGGTCACGACGCCCACGAAAGGCAGCTCGCGGAAGGCGTATGCCACGTCCATGCCGTAACCGACGACGAAGTAATCCGGGCATTCGAAACCCACGTAATCCGCCTCCAGATTCTCCTGGCGCTTGACGCGCTTGTCAAGCAGCACGGCGATCGAGACGTTGCGGGCACCGCGCTCGTAAAGCAATTCCTTGGCGAATTTCAGCGTCCGGCCGGATTCGAGGATGTCGTCGATCAGCAGCACGTCGCGGTCCTTCACGTCGCTATCGATGTCCTTGACGATCCGCACGCCTTGCGAAACGGTGCCGGCGCCATAGCTCGAGAGCGTGACGAACTCCACTTCCGGCGCAAGGCCCACGTCATGCAGCGCCCGCAAAAGGTCGGCGGCGAAGATGAACGAGCCCTTGAGGATGGCGATGACCAGCAGATCCTTGGTCGGCCCTGTGGCGATCTGTGCCGCGATCGCGTGGTTGCGCTCGGCGATCTGTTCGGCGGTATAAAGCGGCTCGATGTTTTTGCCGCGTACGACGGGCATGAGGTTCTCCTACGTGTCCGTAAAAAACCGCGATACCACAATCGGCCGAGAAAGAGAAAGCGTCAGGCGCCCCGTTCGGCGAAGGAAAGCCGCAGATCGGGCAGTTTTCCACCGGGGTGGGGCACGCGCGCTGAGAAGCCGCGGCTCTGGCCGCCTTCGATGGACGAGACGGGCGGCGAGATCAGCGTCGTCGCAACGAGCGACTGCCCGGACATCAGTTCGGCGCGGATCTGCGGCATGACGCGATTGTCGCCGCTGCGGTTTTCCACGATGCCGTTGATTAGGAGCACGCGCATGCCGTTGGCATCCTGCGGGGTCATCGTGACATGGGTGATGTCGAGGGTTGGCCCGCTCTCTGCCGTCGCCGAGCCGGCGAACAGAAAGGTGAAGCCCCCCGCAATGCTGAAAACGGTAACGAAGACGACCGCCACCATCGCCGAGAAGAAATCGGCGGAAAGGCCCCTCAGGCCACGCTCGATGCCGGCAAGCGCCCGCTCTGCCAACGACGGTACGGCAGCGGCAGATGGCGCGCGCCTGGTGCGATTGTCGTTGTGCGAGCGCGGCGCCGGGCCGCGGCGGAAGGTTTCGCGAACCGGGACGAACTGGGCGTCGATCACCTCGCCGCGCCGCTGGCTCACCCTTGTGGTGCGGATGGAAGGTTCCGGCGGCAGGATGTCCATCCGCGCCGTCGTCTTGCCCTGATGGCTGCCAAATGTGCTCATGGGGCCCTCTTCGGCCCGTTTTCCCCGTAGTTCGGGATGGCGGGCATTGAATCGAATCCCGCCTAGTCGTAAATTCAAATGGTTAACGCTTCGCAAATAAGGCCTGAAATTAGCCCTTTTCCGCGCGTGATTTACCGTTCGTTTACCCGGGTCGTTAAGAGATAGACGGGCACCAGAGAGTCGAAAGAGCAAGGACCGGGTCATCCGTTGATTCATTTCGAAAACGTTGGTCTGCGCTATGGGATGGGTCCGGAGATCCTGCGGGATATGACCTTCGACATCCCCAAGCGCTCGTTCCAGTTCCTCACGGGCCCGTCGGGCGCTGGGAAGACCACCCTCCTGCGCCTGCTGTTCATGTCGCTGCACCCGACCCGCGGCATCATCCACATGTTCGGCCGCGACCTGTCCCAGATCCCGCGCGCCGAACTGCCGATGCTGCGCCGGCGGGTGGGCATCGTCTTCCAGGATTTCCGCCTCCTCGACCACCTGACGACCTACGAGAACGTCGCGCTGCCGCTTCGCGTGCGCGGCAAGGAGGAAAGCTCCTACCGCAACGACGTGATCGAGCTCCTGAAATGGGTAGGGCTCGGTGAGCGCATCAACGTCCTGCCGGCGGTTCTTTCGGGCGGCGAGAAGCAGCGCGCCGCGATTGCCCGCGCGCTGATGGACCAGCCGGAAATCCTGCTCGCCGACGAACCGACCGGCAATGTCGACCCGCCGATGGCGCGCCGGCTGCTCAATCTCTTCCTCGAACTCAACCGGCTCGGCACCGCCGTCGTCATCGCCACCCACGATCTGGCGCTGATGGACCAGGTGGATGCCAGGCGGATGATCCTCACCGAAGGGCGGCTCGACATCTATGAATGAGCTGAGCCGCCCGAAAGCGACGAAGAGCGCCCAATCGCAGAAGTCCGCGAATGAGCAGCAGGCTCCGCCGGCCGGCCAGAAGCAGGCGCGCCGCGTCGAGATGCGGGTACGGCCGACCGCGCCGATCCTGCCGCCTTCCAACATCCAGGGCAATGCGCTGATGGTGGTGATCGCCATCATGGCCTTCCTCGCCTGCCTGACGCTCGGCGCGGTCAGCATGGTGAGGGCGACGGCATCGAGCTGGCAGAGCCAGATTTCCCGCGAGATCACCATACAGATCAAGCCCGACGACGGGCTCGACATGAATGCGGCTCTGAAAAAAGCCCGCGACCTGGCACTTACCTTCGTCGGCACCCGCGAGGGCACGATCATGGACGAGAGCGCCACGGCAAGACTTCTGGAGCCGTGGCTCGGCACCGGATTGAACCTCGAAGACCTGCCCGTGCCGCGCCTGGTCATCGTCACCATCGACGAGCAGAACCCGCCCGATTTCGTCGGAATGCGCGATCTCCTGAAGACGGAAATCCCGCAGGCTTTCCTCGACGACCACCGCACCTGGGTGGACCGCCTGGTATCGATGGCGCACACCACGGTTCTGATCGGCATGGGCGTCCTGGTTCTCGTCTTCACGGCGATGATCCTGACGGTGATCTTCGCCACGCGGGGCGCTCTCTCCGGCAATCGCCATATCGTCGAGGTGCTGCATTTCGTCGGCGCCGAAGGCTCGTTCGTGGCCGGCGAGTTCCAGAAGCATTTCCTGAAGATCAGCATCAAGGGCTCGGCCGCCGGCGGTGCGCTCGCGGCCGTGATGTTCGCGATTGCCAACATGTGGCAGGCCAACTCGCTGGCGACGCCGGAAAGCGACCAGGCAACCGCGCTCTTCGGCTCCTTCACGATCGGCATCGGAGGTTATCTCGGCATCTTTGCCACGATGATCGTGATCGCGTTGCTGACGACGCTGACCGCCCGGTTCACGGTGATGCGCACGATCGACGAAATCGACCTGATCCGTTCCGATCCCGCACGATCCGACGGATTGTCAGCTTCTTGAATCGGGCCCCGTCCCTCTGTAGGTTGGCCCTGTTCTCGCCACGAATCTCCGGCTATGGACAGTCATGACACCGGCCCCGACCACACCCGACAATGGAACGGAGCGCCACCCGCGGCGGTGGTTCGGTGGAGTGTTTTCGCGCAATAGCCGGCTGCGATGGGCCGCGCGCCGCATCATCATGGCCAGCGTGCTCGGATTGGCGCTGCTTTTCGGCGGATTTTTATGGTTCGCGAACGCCGTCACGTCGCTGAAGGCGCCTGATGGCGTCAAGGCGGATGCGATCGTCGTCCTGACCGGCGGTTATCTGCGGATAGAGCAGGCGCTCGGGCTTCTGCGGGACGGAGCCGGCCAGCGGCTGCTGATCTCGGGCGCGCATCCGTCCACCAGCCCGACCCAGATCCGCAAGGTCACGCAGGCCTCGCCCGACCTTTTCGCCTGCTGCGTCGATATCGGCTACGACGCCATCGACACGATCGGCAATGCCAACGAGATCACCCGCTGGATCCACGACCACCACTACAAGTCCGTGCTGGTCGTCACCAACAACTACCACATGCTGCGCAGCCTGCACGAACTGCGGCGCGCCGACCCGGTGACGGTGTTCATCCCCTACCCCGTCATCAATTCCGACCTGACCCGGAAAGCCTGGTTCGCAGAGCCGGACGTCCTGCGCACCATGCTTTCCGAATACGGCAAGGTCGTGCTTGCCACCTTCCGCGACTGGTTCGGGATCGAGCGCGGCACCGGGCTGCGCAACGACGACCCGCCGAAGACCGCCTCGAAGCCGGCCAATTGATACTTTTCCTTGCCCGCAGCGCACCGGCGCTTTTTTCACGGCGCGATCTCGTGTAGGCAACGCCTGTCCAAGAGGAAGCCTTTCATGCTGCTGGTGCGTTCGGTTCTTTTCAATATCGCCTTCTACACAAACCTGATCGTCCGCATGATCGTGCTGAGCCCGGTCTATTTCCTGATGCCGCGCAAGGCGGCCTACCGGATTCCGAAAGCCTGGGCCGCGTCCTGCAACTGGCTGATGGCAAGGATCGTCGGCGCCACGTTCGAGATCGAGGGCCTGGAAAACGTTCCCGAAGGCGGCTGCATCTTCGCGCCCAAACATCAGTCCGCCTGGGACACCGTCGCTCTCCTGCCCTGGCAGCGGGACCCGGTCTATATCCTCAAGCGCGAGCTGATGTGGATCCCGCTGTTCGGCTGGTATGCCGCCAAGCAGAAGATGATCCCGGTCAACCGCGGCGCCCGCGGCAAGGTCATGGTCGACGTGATGAACCGGACGAAGGAGGAGATGGCCAACAACCGCCAGCTCATCATCTATCCGGAAGGCACGCGCCGGCCACCGGGCGCCGAGCCGCAATACCGCTACGGCATCGCCCGCATCTATCGCGACGTTCAGGTGCCGGTCGTGCCGGTCGTCGCCCATTGGGGCCTGTTCTGGGGCCGCCGCAAGCTCATCAAATATCCCGGCCACTTCAAGGTCCGCATCCTGCCGCCGATCGCGCCCGGCATGGATCCGGACGCCTTCTACGCGCATCTGGTGGAAACGCTGGAACGGGAAAGCGACAAGCTGCTGGTCGAGACCGTGGCGGCAAATCCGCACCTGCCCCTGCCGCCGTCAGCCGCGAAACGGCTTGCGGAACTGAAAGCTCAGACGGCAGCCTGAACACCGGTGCCGGTGCTGACGTCGGCCACCGCCGCGCCGACGGCTTCCAGCCAATGATCGCGGATACCCATGTCCTTCAGATGCGCCAGCGTGTTGAAGAGATAGGCATCGTTCGGGCCTGACTTGCCGATGGAACTGCGCACTATCGCCACCGCCTGTTCGACCTCGAGCGCACCGGCATATTGGAGATGGCTGCGATCGACGATATAGCCGACCGCCCTCACCTGCCGCCGGTCGCCGAGCGTCACCGGCAGGACCCGTTCCAGATAGACATTGGTGACGAGTTCCCGGCGGCGCAGATAATCAAGCACGTCCGGGCGGTTCTCCTCGTCTACCCGGAAGGCGACGCCGCGGCATGAACCGCCACGGTCGAGGCCGAGGACCAGGCCCGGGTTATCCGGCGTGCCGCGATGCACGTGAGACCAGACGCAGAGGGAGCGGCGGAAGCCGAAGGCACGGGCGGGCAGTCTTTCCTCAAACGCAAAACCCGGATTCCACATCAGGGACCCGTAGCCAAACACCCAAAATTCGTCCATATCCCGCGCCACACCATTCCATCTGAAGCATCCCGCCCCAAGTTTTCAGCACCATTGGAGAACATCATGGCAGCGTCAAGCCGAACTGGCGTCAGCGGAAAATTATGGCTCCTCGCCTCCGGAGTGGTGTTGGTGATCGCCCTTTATACGGGCGGGTGGTTCTATGGCGCCTCGGTGCTGAAGGAGCGGACGCTGGCCCTGCTCGGCAGCCAGGAAAAGCGTGGCCTCTCGGCTGAATGCACGGACGCGGATTATCGCGGCTACCCGTTCAGGATCGGCCTGTTCTGCTCGAAAGTCGCGGTCGACGATCGCGGCAACGGCATTTCTGCCACGTTCGGAGCGCTGCGGTCCGCAGCCCAGGTCTACAATCCCGGCCATATCGTCTGGGAACTCGATTCCCCGGTCGAGATCCGCACCGGCCACGGGCTTTCGGTCTCGACTACCTGGGAGAATTTCCAGTCGAGCCTGACCACCCGGTTTCGCGGCGTCGAGCGCACGTCCACGGTGATCGAAAACGCCAGGACCAACATTCTGTCGTCCGCAACCGGCCAGGCCTTCAACATCAGCGCCGGCCACACGGAAATCCACCTGCGCCAGAACGGCAGCGATCTCGACGCGGCCCTGACCCTCCAGAATACCGACATGGTGATGAAGGACATGCCGCAGCTTCTGCCGCGGTTCACCGCCAATCTCGACCTGACGCTGACCGGCCGCGCCGGCATGATCGACGGCAGCGATCCGAACGGGACCGCTCTCTACGGCACCGAGGGCCAGATGCGCAGCCTTACCGCCGATCTCGGAGACGGCAAGCTGATCACCGTGTCCGGCCCCTTCTCCTTCGACGAGCGCGGTTACCTGTCTGGCGAGCTGAAGCTCCGGATCGAACAGATCGATGCCTGGCGCGACAGCCTGGCCCAGGCCTTTCCGCAGCTCGCGCCGACCTTGAAGACCGCCGCCAACATGCTGTCGGCGCTCGGCCGCGGCAAGAGCGCGTCGCTCGATCTCACCATCAACCGGGGCAAGGTGTTTGCCGGCGGCTTCATCCAGATCGGCGAAATCCCGCCGATCTGAGCGGTATCACTTCTTGACGTCGAGCGCGTGGCGGCCGAAATCCGGCGCGTCGACATCCTGGCCGGCCTGGACGATCGAGCGGCGGATGGCGCGGGTGCGCGTGAAGAGTTCGAACAGCTTGTCGCCCTCGCCCCAGCGGATCGCCCGCTGCAGATAGGCGAGGTCTTCCGAAAACCGGGCCAGCATTTCCAGGATCGCATCCTTATTGTGCAGGCACACATCCCGCCACATGGTGGGGTCGGACGCGGCAAGACGGGTGAAATCGCGAAAGCCGGAGGCGGAATATTTGATCACTTCCGCGTCGGTCACCGTCTCGAGATCGTCCGCCGTGCCGACGATATTGTAGGCGATGATATGCGGCAGGTGGGAGACGATCGCCAACACCTTGTCATGGTGCTGCGGATCCATCTCGTCGATGCGCGAGCCGAGCGCCGTCCAGAAGGATTTCAGCCTGTCGAGGGCCGCCTGGTCCGTATCCGGCAGCGGCGTGAAGATGCACCAGCGATCCCGGAACAGGCCGACGAAGCCGGCATCGGGGCCGGATTTTTCGGTGCCCGCCAGCGGATGGCCCGGAATGAAATGCACGCCCTGCGGCATATGCGGCGCCATCTGCGCGATGACCGACGCCTTGGTGGAGCCGACATCGGTGACGATAGCACCGGGCTTCAGACTGCCGGCGATCTGCTTGGCCACTTCCTCCGATGCGCCGACCGGCACCGAGACGATGACGAGATCGGCATCCTTCACCGCCTCGGCCGCGGATGCGACATAACGGGTGCCAAGCGCCAGCTCTTCGGCGCGTTTCAGGGTTTCGGCGCTGCGGCTGGAAATCACCACCTCGCGGGCGAGCCCCAGTTCCTTGACGTCCCGGGCGATCGAGGAGCCGATCAGGCCGATGCCGATCAGCGCGATCCGTTCGAAATGCGGCGTGCTCATGCGCTTCTGCCCATAAATTCGCCGAGCGTCTCGATGACGCCGCGATTGGCCTCTTCCGAGCCGACCGTCATGCGCAACGCATTCGGGAAACCGTAGCCTTTGACGGCGCGCAGGATGTAACCGCGGCTGGTGAGGAAGGCATCGGCTTCCGGCGCCCGCTTGCCCTCGACATCCGGGAAATGGATGAGCACGAAATTGGTGACCGACGGCGTCACCTTGAGGCCGATCGCTTCCAGCGCATGGGTAAGCTTGTCGAGCCAGAGCTTGTTGTGCTCGACGGCCTTTTCGACGAAAGCCTGGTCGCGGATGGCCGCGGCACCGGCAGCGATTGCCGGAGCGTTCATGTTGAACGGGCCGCGCACGCGGTTCAGCGCGTCGAGAATGCCGGCCGGGCCGTACATCCAGCCGATGCGCAGCGCCGCAAGGCCGTAGACCTTCGAGAAGGTGCGGGTCATCACCACGTTCTTGTTGGAAGACACCAGTTCGAGGCCGGCTTCGTAATCGTTCTTGCGCACATATTCCGCATAGGCGGCATCGAGCACGAGGATGACGCCCTTCGGCAGGCCGGCATGCAGCCGGCGGATATCGGCGACCGGGACATAGGTGCCGGTCGGATTGCCCGGATTGGCGATGAACACCATCTTCGTCCTGTCGGTGACGGCGGCGAGGATCGCGTCGACATCGACGGTGCAATCCTTCTCCTTCACTTCGACCACCGTGGCACCGGCGCCCATGATCTGGATCTTGTAGACGAGGAAACCGTGCTGGGTGATGATCGCCTCGTCGCCGGCGCCGAGATAGACGTGGCAGAGCAGGCCGAGCAACTCGTCCGAGCCGTTGCCGCATATGATGTTCGCGACGTTCAGCCCATGCACCGAGGCGATCGCCTCGCGCAGCGCCATCGCCTGCCCATCCGGATAGAGTTCGAGATTGCCGGCCGCCTGCTTGAAAGCTTCGATCGCCTTCGGGCTCGCGCCGAGCGGGGTCTCGTTGGAGGAGAGCTTGAAGACGCGCGCCACGCCCGGAGCATGTTCCTTGCCGGGCACATAGGCGGCGATATCCAGAATGCCGGGACGCGGAACGGGCTCACTCGTGACGATGCTCATCGGATCAACCTTTTCGGAAATGCCTGAAACGGCGGGTGATCTTGAGGCATTAAAGCCGAAAAAGACCTTTGTCGAGTATGTGCTTGGGGCTCCCAGGAGAGATGCGGGCGCCGGCGATGCCCCTCATCCGCCTGCCGGCACCTTCTCCCCGTTCTGACGGGGAGAAGGGATCTGACGCACCGTTTCGTTCCCTCCTGTCCGAGGATATGAGCAAAAAAAATGAGGAGCGGGCGGTTTGCGTCCTTCTCCCCGCTTGCGGGGAGAAGGTGCCGGCAGGCGGACGAGGGGGCAATCCCGCGCTCACTGCGTCCGCGTCGTCGGCACGCCCTGCGGCGCCAGCACCGGCACGAAGACGCGCCGCGAGGCACGGGCGGCAACCGGCAGGCCCTGATAAAGGCGCTTCTGGGCTTCCAGCACGATCACCCCGGAAAACACCGGCCAGAAGCGCCGGCCGAGGCGCTCCAAGGCGTGGCGCAGCTTCAGCACGGCGCGGATCTTCGACGGCGGGAAAAACAGCGCCTCGGCGCTGGCGCCGGGCGTGAAATTCGTCTCGCGCAGCAGCGAGGTAAGCTGGCCGCGCGAATAGGGCCGGCCGGAACCGAACGGCGTATGCTCCATGCGTGCCCAGACGCCGCGCCGGTTCGGCACGACGATGACCAGCCGCCCGCCGGGCGCCAGCACCCGCCAGAGCTCCTTGAGGGTCTCGCGCGGGTTTTCGGCGAATTCCAGCGAATGCACCATCAGCACCCGGTCGACGGAGGAATCCGGCAGCGGCAGTTCCTCGTCGAAAACCAGAGCCGTGGAGGAGAGCTCTCCGACCGGCCAGTTCACCGCCCCCTGCCCCGCCGGCATGAAGGCGAAGGTACGCTCCGTATCGGCGCGAAAGCGGTCGAGATAGGGCACGGCATAACCGAGGCCGACCAGCCGCTCTTCCGGCAGCCTTGCCCAGAGGGAAGAGAGCGCGAAGGCGATCGACTGCTCGGCGAGATGGCCGAGGGGCGAGTGGTAGAATTCGCGGAGATCGACGATATCGGCGTGCATGCTTAATTTGGTACCAGACGGTGGTTGGACTTCAAGAGACCAGTCTCTACATTGTGACGCAAAACTCTTTCAGCAATGGGGTTATGTTATGAGACCACTGGAACTCGAAATTTTTTCATGCCGCAGCGATAATTACGGCGTTCTCGTGCACGACCCGGAAAGCGGGCTGACGGCCTCGATCGATGCGCCGGAGGAAAAGCCCATCCTCGACGCGGCCGCCCGCCGTGGCTGGAAGATCACCCACATCCTCACCACCCATCACCATGGCGACCACGTGGAAGCCAACCTCGCGCTCAAGGAAAAGTTCGGGCTGGAAATCATCGGCCCGTTCAACGAGGCGGTGGCGATCCCCGGCCTCGACAGGACCATGGCGGACGGCGACGAATTCCAGTTCGGCGAACATCTCGTGCGCGTCATAGAGACCCCCGGCCATACCGCCGGCCATATCTGCTACCATTTCCCCGACGACAAGATCCTGTTTGCCGCAGACACGCTGTTTGCGCTCGGCTGCGGCCGGCTGTTCGAACGTCCCGCCGCCGACATGTGGCACTCGCTGCAGAAGCTCGCCGTTCTGCCGGACGAGACGGCCGTCTATTTCGGTCACGAATATACGCTTTCGAACGCGAAATTCGCGCTGAGCGTCGATCCCGACAATGAGCGACTGCAGGCCCGCGCGAGGGAGATCGAGGCGCAGCGTGCCGACGGCCGGTTCACCATTCCGACGACGATCGGGCTGGAAAAGGAAACCAACCCCTTCCTGCGCGCCACTGATCCGGCCATCCGCCGCAACCTGTTGATGGAGAGCAAGTCCAACGAGGAAGTGTTTGCGGAAATCCGCAAGCGCAAGGACAATTTCTAAAATGACGCCGCAGGAGATCATTGCCGCGCTCGGCATGCAGCGCCATCCGGAAGGCGGCTGGTACGTCGAGACCTTTCGCGATTCAGAGGGCGGTTCACGCGGCCATTCGACGGCGATCTATTACCTGCTTGAAGCCGGCGAACGGTCCCACTGGCACCGGGTTCGCGACGCGGCGGAAATCTGGCACTTCTATGCCGGCGATCCGCTGCGCCTGCGGATTTCCGATGGCAAAACCGTCGAAGAGGTGACGCTCGGCATCGATCTTGCCAAGGGCGCGAGACCGCAGGCCGTGGTCCCCGCCGATGCCTGGCAGGCGGCGGAACCGCTCGGCCGCTTCACGCTGGTCGGCTGCACGGTGGCACCCGGCTTCGAGTTTTCGCGCTTCGAGATGGCACCGCCCGGCTGGGAGCCGTCGGCTTAGGACAAGCGCAGGCCGGCAATTGCCAGCGTGAAGACGAGTTGTGCCGCGAAATAGGTGCCCCAGACGAAGGGCTTCAGCCTGGCGATCACCGGCGCCTTGGGCTTCACCAGGAATGTCTGGATCGCCAGCGCCGTATCGGACATCACGAACAGGGCAGCCCCCGCCGACGGCAGGATCGGCTTTACCGAGAGCGCCGAGAGCGCCATGGCGAGGAGAACGATCCCATAGACGGTGACCGGGATGGCAAGCCGCCCGGCCGGACGCCACAGCATGAAAAGCGTCATGCCCGTCATCACGACGAAGAGCCAGGCCGCCGTGTAACGCCAGGCGGAAGCGACCAGCAGGCCGGGATCTATCGACGGCCAGAACAGCGCCGCATAGGCAAGATGCGCCGCGAGGAAGGCCACGAGCCCCGAAACGAAGGCTGCCTCTCCCTCATAGGCAAGGCAGGCATCGCCGAACGCCGCGAATATCAGCGCAACGATGAACAGCGCAGGCGCGCCGGCCAGAACCGCGTAGAGCGCAAGCAGCAGAACAGGCGTGGCCTTCAGCACTGTGCGCAGATGGCCGGCGGGCCTTCTGACCCAGCGGAAATAACCGACCGCAAGCGCAATCGAGGCGGCAAGCACCGCCCATATCAACAGAACCATGTCTTCCCCCACGTCCCCGATCCATCAGGGACGCCTATTCGGCAATGGCCTCGGCAATCGGCTTCGGCCGGAACATATCCCGCGCCGCCAGCACCGCCCCACCGGTGATCAGCAGGCAGGCAATCAGAATGCGCCAGTCCGGCTCCGCAAAGCCGGAAGCGACCAGGATCAGCGTCGAAAGCAGCGGCGCCGCGTAGCTCGCCGCGCCGATGATCTGGATGTCGCCGTTCTTGACCCCATAGTCCCAGGCATAAAAGGCCGCGCCAAGCGGCAGCAGACCGAGCCCGACGACCGCCGCCCACTCGCCGCCATCGGCCGGCCAGACGGTCGTCTCAAGCGCCAGATGGCAGATCAGCGAAAGAAGCGAGGTGCCGAGGCAGAAACCGGTGACCACATCGGTCGCAACCCGGTCGAAGCTCCGCGTCAACAGCGAATAACCCGACCAGGTGAAGGCGCAGAGGAAGGCCGCGCCGTAACCCAGCAGATAGGCGTCGTCGAACGAGAGCTCCTTGCGCGAAACGATCGTGATCGTGCCGCACAGCCCGGCGATCGCGCCGAGCACATGATACCAGCGCAATCGCTCGCCCGGCAGCAGCGCGGATCCGACGACGATGAACAGCGGCCAAAGATAGGCGATCAGCCCCGCTTCTACGGCCGGCGCGTTCCGGAGCGCGGTGAAATACAGGAAATGGTAGCCGAAAAGGCCGCCAATGCCGATGATCCAGACCTTGGCCGGCTGCTTCAGGAGGGCGATCCGTTGCGGCTTGAGGATGAAAAGCACGATGCCCGGCAGGCTGCCGATCGCAAACGTCATCGCATTCATCTGGAGAGGCGGCACTTTTCCGGATGCAGCCGTCATCAGGGCCAGCAGCGACCACATGAGGATCGCCGTAAAACCGATCAACGTTCCCCGGACTTTCACTCCCGCTCCCCCGAACGCTCCATGGACGCCCGGACGAGCGCCCCATCAGCCGCCGTATTTGACGGCGGTCACGTAAACCTGCCCCATCCTCGTCGGGATGACGGCATAGACCGGAGCATATACATTTACCGACTGCGCCTTGGCAAACCAGATTTCCATCGGCGTCTTGCGTAAGTATTCGATATCGCTGCGGCCGCGCCGGAAGCCGGATCTGGGAAGGTAGCGGATCGAGCAGACGATCGCCTCCCCCTTGAAGCCGTCGGTCGAAAACGGCCTGGTTCCCTTCGGCGTCAGCACCAGATCCATGCGCGACTCGCCGTCGTAAATCGGTAGCCGGCTGGGGCAGACCTTGGCATCGCCCGGGAAGATCAGGCCGCTCAACGGGTCGAGCACCGCGCGCAGGTCCTTGTCGGTCACCGGGATCCAGGTTTCCGGATTGCGGCTCGGCTCCGGTTTCACGGTCGTCTCGGTGACATTGCCGTTGCGGTATTCGACGTCGTAGACACGCGTGCGCCGGCCGGCGCTATAGACGAGGTTGTAGCGGTCGGCCTGCAGCTTGTCGGCCTGCATCCGCCCGCTGACGCTGGTTTCGGCGGAGATCCGGCTGATGATGTTGACGATCCCGGCGGACTTGAACGTTCCGCTGATCTTGTAGTCGCTGCTGTTGAATTCGCTGGCGAAAGACGCCTTGGCGATCGGCAGGATTCCAAGCGAGATATCGTATTCGCTGACATGCCGGATTTCCGCCGAGCCGAGCGGAACGGCCGTGAACCCGAAGATGAGCACGAAGGCACTGACGAAACTGCCGCGAAGGTTCATGATTCTGCCCTGACCGATGCGGACGCCGGAAAGCGTCTTCCTGGAGACATATAGACGGTGCATGATGGCAAGAAAATAGCCGCTTTACGGCACTGCGGGCGGAATCTCTTGGGCGGAAGTCAAGGTTTTGGCTTGACGCGACGAGCCCCACTGACTATAGAACCGCAACTTTCCACTCAGGACCAGTTGGATCGGCGCACCGGGCATTGTCCGGAAGTACCATCCGATTGAAGAAGAACAAAGGTGTATCCATGTCTCGTGTGTGCGAACTGACCGGCAAGGGCGTTCTGACCGGCAACAACGTAAGCCACGCCAACAACAAGACCCGCCGTCGGTTCCTGCCGAACCTGTGCCAGGTCACGTTGATCTCCGACGCTCTCGGCCAGCGTTATCGCCTGCGCGTTTCGGCGCACGCTCTGCGCTCCGTCGAACATCGCGGCGGCCTCGATGCCTTCCTGCTGAAGGCCGACGAGACCGAACTGTCGATGCGCGCCCGCCTGCTGCGCCGCCAGATCGTCAAGAAGACCGCTGAAGTCGCTGCTGCGGCCTGATCGGTCCGACGACAAATCATCCGGCTTTGAGGAAGGCTTGAACGGGTAACACCGGCCAGGCCTTTTCTCTTGGGCCTTCATAACTCCAACTGGTGGCATCACCCAGGATAAAAAAATGCTGAGCTCCCGCTATACTCTTATCTATGCCATGCTGATGGCGGCCGTTGTCGTCGCCTCCAATTTCCTGGTGCAGTTTCCCGTCACGGGAACGCTCTGGAGCATCGCCCTTGGCGACCTCCTCACCTGGGGCGCATTCACCTATCCCGTCGCCTTCCTGATCACCGATCTGACCAACCGCCAGTTCGGCCCGTCGATCGCGCGGCGCGTCGTGCTGGTCGGCTTCGTCGTCGGCGTTGCGCTGTCCTTCTGGATTTCCGTTCCGCGCATCGCCATCGCTTCCGGCACGGCATTCCTGATCGGCCAGCTTCTCGATATCTCGGTCTTCAACGAACTGCGCCGCAAGACCTGGTGGAAGGCGCCGCTCGCGGCATCGCTGATCGGCACGGTGATCGATACGATCCTGTTCTTCTCGCTGGCCTTCGCCCCGCTCTTCGCCTTCATCGGCCCCAATGAGGACTTCGCGATCCAGTCCGCCCCGATCCTCGGCGCGTTTGCGGCGGAAGCCCCGCGCTGGATCTCCTGGGCACTCGGCGATCTCGTGGTCAAGGTCTCGGTCGGCGTCGTGCTGCTGCTGCCCTATGGCGCGCTGATGAACGTGCTGAAGCCGATGCCGCAGGTGGCGAAGGCTGCAGCCTGACTTTCAGTAAAGTCCCGGCTCGATCCGGCTTGCAAGTTGAAAGGTTGCGCGGCAGTCTGCGCCGCGTCGCAACTTTTCTGGACGGGCCACCATGCAGATTCACGAAGTCTTCGATATTCTGGAAGCCACCCGGGCAACCCTTTCAGGCTCGTCGTTCGACGACGTGAACCTGTCCGGCACACGCTTCCACAACACCAATTTGTCAGGCGCGAGTTTCAATCAGATCAATTTTGCAGGCGCGACGATCAATGACAGCAATATGTCGGGCTGGTCCATCGATGACGTCAATCTGTCCGGCCTGCGGCTGCACAACTCCAACCTTTCGGGCGCCGAGTTCGTGGGATGCAGAATGACGGGCGCCAAGATCGACGGCATACCCGTTCAGGCCCTGCTCGATGCGTACAACGCCGCGAAACAGGACTGACCGGAAACGCTATTTGAGGAAATGCGTCAGGACCTGAGGAAGCTGGCACGACGGTTTTAGTCAACAACATTGCATCGTTAAAATTCGAATCACCGACGCATACAAACTCAGACACGATTTTTCATGATGAAGATGTCGTGCTCTATTCTCCAGTAGAATCCTTTTTCCTTCGCCCAGTCGGTCAGCCGCGAGATGTCGGGGTAGTGATACTTCTCCAGGTTCTCCGGCAGGAAGCAGCGAACGTCATCAATCATGATCGCGACCGATCGAAAATTGCTCATATTCGTGGAGATGGCTTCCAGCTCCTCGATTACCGGACAATCCTGCTCGCCTTTAAAGGTAATGCCTCCCGAGTAATGCCCATCGAGCCAGAAATTTATGTCTCCGCTGAGTTTCGGCAACAGTCCCGGCAGGATTTCCTCGCTCGTCCCGTTGTATATCTTGACATTCTGACCGGCAAATTTCTCCGATGCCTTGCGATAGAGATCAGGCTCCGGTTCGATCGAATGCACCGAGGGGAAGTTTTCCGACAAGAACCGGGTCGTCGCCCCCTTGTAGGTTCCGGTCTCGATCCACTGCCCGCCGGCTATCCCGTGCTTCAGAAGCATTCGCTCCTTGATGAACTGCGGTGATTCCTCCGAATAGTCACGTTTCTCCCAGTCCTCAAAGGCCTTGCGAATTGACCGAGCCCTGCGCCTCTCCGAGGCCGCGCCAAATAGTTTCAACTTATCGAACATATCGACCATTTCGCATCCTGATTGTAGGTATCAACTGAGTATTGTCAGCGGACAGAATGGGCAAGAGGCACGCTCAATCATTCAACCGGAATTCCAGCATGACATTACGCTGAAGCAGGTTGCCGTTGTCATCGGAGATGAGGATCAGATGCGGCCGGCCTTCCGGCCCCATGACGACATCCAGGCCTTCCATGTTGTCGATGGCATAACCCATGTCGGCATCGACCAGCACCTCGCCATCCACGACGGCGTCGGGGCGAATGCTCTCGCCCTTGATCAGGCGGATGCGCATGCCAAGGCCGCCGAGATAGCTGAAGCGGCGCTCAAGCAGCAGGAAATCGCCGTTGGGCAGGAAGGCGCCGTCCGTCGCGTCATAAGGATCGTGCCGCACCACCTTGAACACGCCCTTCAGCGGGCCTTCCAGGATCGCGGCGAACAGATTTCCCTGATCATCGAGGCTATGCTCGGTGACCACGATGGGCGACCCTTTGAGCGGTCCTGATTTCGGCGATACCGCCACCGTCTCCATGCCGGCGTTCATCCGGAACTCGTGGCGCGGGATTGGAAGATCGAGGCTCTTCAGCGGCGCGGACATCTCGAACCCGGGATCGGGATAGGCGTCGACACGATGCAGCTGCTCGAAGCCGACGATCGCCTGGCCGTCCCGCAGCGCCAGCCCCTCGGCATCCGAATTGTATTTCGTGCCCACCCGGCCGCCGCGGATGAGGATCGGGTTGATGGCAAGCTCGGTGAGGTTGGCAAGCCGCCCCTTGGCATCCCGCTGAATACGGCCGGTCAACCAGGAACCGGTGTCGAGCACCGACACGAAACGTTCCCCGTCGGCGCGAAAGCGGATGGCCGACAAGGACTGGAGCTTGCTGTCGGACGAGGAAAACTCGATACCGCCGAGGAATTCGAGCGGACCGAACCGGGTTTCCGCCGACCCTCGCTTGAATTCGGTGATCGCCTGCACCCGAACCGGGACATTGTCGGTCGCCGGCGCCACCGGAAAAGCGATGGCACCAAAAAGACCGGCCCAGACGACGAGACGGGGAAGCTTCAAGCGGCGGACCTCAGCCGGCCCGACGCATGCGGCCTGCACCCGCCGAACGGCCACCGTTTTCCGCAAACAACTCGGCAAGCTGCTCGGTCATGGCGCCGGCAAGCTCGTCCGCATCGACGATCGTCACGGCCTTGCGATAATAGCGCGTCACGTCGTGGCCGATGCCGATTGCAAGAAGCTCGACCGGCGAACGCGTCTCGATCTGCTCGATGACAGCGCGAAGATGCCGTTCGAGATAATTGCCCGGATTGACCGACAGCGTCGAATCGTCGACCGGCGCGCCATCCGAAATCATCATCAGGATCTTGCGCTGCTCGCGGCGGGCGATCAGGCGGTTATGCGCCCACATCAGCGCTTCGCCGTCGATATTTTCCTTGAGCAGGCCCTCGCGCATCATCAGGCCGAGATTGCGGCGCGAGCGGCGCCAGGGCGCATCGGCAGACTTGTAGACGATGTGGCGCAGGTCGTTGAGACGGCCGGGCGTCGGCGGCTTGCCGCTCGCCAGCCACTTTTCGCGCGCCTGCCCGCCCTTCCAGGCCTTGGTGGTGAAGCCGAGGATCTCGACCTTGACGCCGCAGCGTTCCAGCGTGCGGGCAAGGATATCGGCGCAGGTGGCGGCAACCGTGATCGGCCGGCCGCGCATCGAACCGGAATTGTCGATGACGAGAGTGACCACCGTGTCTCGGAACTGCGTGTCGCGCTCCTTCTTGAAGGAGAGCGGCTGCATCGGGTCGATGATCAGGCGCACCAGGCGGGCCGGATCGAGGTAACCCTCTTCGAGGTCAAAGTCCCAGGAACGGTTCTGCTGCGCCATCAGGCGGCGCTGCAGGCGGTTGGCAAGCCGGCCGACCGCCCCCTGGAGATGGGCGAGCTGCTTGTCGAGGAAGGCCCGCAGCCGGTCGAGCTCCGCTTCGTCGCAAAGCTCTTCTGCGGTGATTTCCTCGTCGAATTCCTGGGTGAAGATCTTGTAGTCGACCTTCTCGTTGAAATCGTCGAACGGGCTGTTCGGGCGCCGGGTCTCGCCGGGCGTCTCGGAATGCTCGTCGCTGTCGTCAGACATGTCCTCGTCGGACATTTCCGCGCCGTCCATCTCGCCGTCATCGAGTTCCTCGTCGGAAGCATCGCTCTGTTCGGCAGGTGCCGCGTCGGAACCGGCCTCTTCCTCGACCTCGTCGTTCTCGGTCTCGTTGCTGCGCGGCTGGTCTTCCTGATCCGGGTTCTCCATCTCCTCCGGATCGGTATCCTCGTCCGCGAACTCCTCCGCCATCTGCATGGAGGTGAGCATGTGCCGGACCAGCTTTGCGAAGGCCTGCTGGTCTTCGATCACGCCGCGGAGATTGTCGAGATCGCCGGCCGCCTTGTCCTCGATGAACGGACGCCAGAGGTCGAGCACCTTACCGGCGCTGGCCGGGGGCTTCTGGCCGGTCAGCTTTTCGCGCACCAGCATCGCGACCGCTTCAGCGATCGGCGCGTCTTCCTGCCGCTCGATGCCGGAGAAATTCGCCTTCGAATATTTCTCGGCCTGCATCGAGTTGAGGTTGGCGGCCATGCCGGCCATGCGCAGCGCGCCGATCGATTCGACGCGCGCCTGCTCGACCGCGTCGAAGACGACGCGCGCATCGGCGCCCTGCGGCGACATGCTGGCATGCGTGGCCGTGTCGTGGCAGGCGAGCCTGAGCGCCATGGAATCGCCGAGCCCGCGGGTCACCGCGAGCTCGTGCGCCGTCGGCCGCTTGGAGATTTCCGGCAGGCGGATGCGTTCGCCGGCAAGGCCCGGCCGCTCGTTGGCGAACGTGACCTCGACTTCAGCGTCGCCGGCGATCGACCGCACGCAGCCGGTGATCGCCCGCCGCAACGGTTCCGTATCGACGGGACCGCCGGATTTGGCTTTCGAATTGTCTCCGCGACCTGCCATGACCTCGTCCTCTCAACTCCCTCTGGGCTTACGCTCCGAGGACGATGTTGGCGGCACTTTCCTTCAGCTCGACGCCGAAGGCGCGCTGGTACTGTTCGGCGACCAGCGTGCGTTCCAGTTCGTCGCACTTGTTGAGGAAGGTGATGCGGAAGGCGAACGCGATATCACCGAAGATCTCGGCGTTTTCCGCCCAGGTGATGACGGTACGCGGGCTCATGACGGTCGAAAGATCGCCGTTGATGAAGGCGGACCGGGTGAGGTCGGCGACGCGCACCATCTTCGATACCGTCTCGCGGCCCTCGGCCGTGCGTCCGAAGGATTTCACCTTGGCGGCAACGATATCGACTTCCTTCTCATGCGGCAGGTAGTTCAGCGTCGTCACGATCGACCAGCGGTCCATCTGTGCCTGGTTGATCTGCTGCGTGCCGTGATAGAGGCCGGTCGTATCGCCGAGACCCACCGTGTTGGCAGTTGCGAAGATGCGGAATGCGGGGTGAGGACGGATGACGCGGCTCTGGTCGAGCAGGGTCAGGCGGCCGGAGGATTCCAGAACGCGCTGGATGACGAACATGACGTCCGGGCGGCCGGCATCGTATTCGTCGAAGACGAGCGCGACATTGTGCTGGTAGGCCCAGGGCAGGATGCCGTCCTTGAATTCGGTGACCTGCTTGCCGTCCTTCAGCACGATCGCGTCCTTGCCGACGAGATCGATACGGCTGACATGGCTGTCGAGGTTGATGCGCACGCACGGCCAGTTGAGGCGGGCGGCGACCTGCTCGATATGGGTGGACTTGCCGGTGCCGTGGAAGCCGGACACCATGACGCGTCGATTGTGAGCAAAGCCTGCGAGAATGGCGAGCGTCGTATCGCGGTCGAACAGATAGTCCGGATCGAGATCCGGAACGTAGGGGTCGCCGCTGCTATATGCCGGAACCTTAATATCGCTGTCGATGCCGAAGACTTCCCGGACCGAAACGGTGGTATCGGGAAGGTTGGAAATATCTAGATCAATCTTACTCATCGTCTCTCCAAGGCGCGAGCCGCCGCCCGGCCGTCATCCTCACTGCCATAATTTTTACGGCTTAGCAGAAACCCGCCTGCTTCAACAACTGATATGCTTGAATGACGGCACGAAAACGTTCTTCCGAACCGCGGTCGCCGCCGTTCGCATCCGGGTGGTGTTTCTTGACCAGTTCCTTGTAGCGGGTTTTGATCTCCGCCGCGGTCGCATTGGCGGCCAACTCCATCGTATCGAAGGCCTTGGCCTCCAATGTCTTCAGCTTGCGCCCCTGCGTCTGGAAGCGCGATCCGCCTGTGGCCCGCGCCTGCGAAACGAAGCCGAACGGATCCTTGAAGCGCTGCTGGGTGCCGGTGGCGCCCGCCGCTCCGGCGGCACCCGAACGGGCCGTGGAATGAAGCGGCGCATCCTTGGCGGCCTTGTTGACGCCGACAGTCCAGGTCGGCCTGTGGCCGGTGATCGCTTCCTTCTGGTATCGGGCGATCTCGCCGTCCGACAGGCCGGAGAAATAATTGTAGCCCTTGTTGTATTCCCTGACGTGTTCGAAACAGAACAGAAAGAACTGGCCTTCCGCGTTGCGGCCCACGGGAGCGCGATGGACGCCGGGCTTGTCGCACCCGTCCCACTGACAGGTGGGGGCCTGCGGCGCCGCTTCCTGCTCCCTGTTCCGGCGCGTCCGGATACGGTCGAAATATTTGGAATCTAATTTCATAAGGCCCTCATTATGGGGCGACGAAGAGGGCGCGGCAAGAATTGACAAAGTCCTTTCTTACTGGTTTGTGGGATGCCCTTTTGCGTCGCAACGGAGACCGAGATGTCCGTCAAATCCCGAATCGAAATCACGCTCACCGACCATCTCGAGCCGGAACGGCTGGTCGTCATCGATGAAAGCCATCAGCACGCCGGCCATCAGCCCGACATCACCGGAACCGGCGAAACCCACATGCGGGTCCGCATCGTTTCGAAAAAATTTTCCGGAATGAGCCGGCTCGACCGGCATCGTACGGTGAATGCCCTCTTGAAACCCGAACTCGACGCCGGACTTCACGCGCTGGCGGTGGAAGCCTCGGCACCGGGCGAGCCGACCCGCTGGTAGCGGAACTTAGATAGGGACGGCCGGGCCCAAGGCCAAGATCCCAGCCTCGATCGATGTCGGATGCCGCAGGAACGGCCTCAAATTTTCGCAGACAAAGTGACGGATTGCGATTGCTCCGGCGCCGAATTTGGTCATTATCCCGCCGGGCCAGCCGACATCCGCAATGGACACGGCGGGGAAGAAACTATTACGGCAGGCGCGGCACGGACGAGGAAACGGGGGCGACCGCGATTCCACTCGAGTTGATCCGCTGGCTGCAGGTCAGGTGGTTGCTGGGGAACTCGGGTCCATGTCGAAAATTGAACCTGTAAAGCGGGTCCTTTCCTATTGCTCATGGCCGCTGGTGTTCTTTTCCGGCCTTGCAGGCTCCTATTTCTCCTTCTCCAGCGACCATCCGATGGTGGCGTTCTCAGCCGTCTATCTGAGTGCGATTGCGGTTCTTTTCGGTCTCGAACGATACATTCCCTACGAAGGGCGGTGGCTCCAGCCGGACGGCGAGACGGCAAACGATATTGCCCATACGCTGCTCACCAAGGGGCTTTTGGAGATCGCCACGCTCCTGGCCGCGATCTTCCCGATGCTCGCCGCCAGCGTGTTGCAGCCGCTGGCCACGCTGCAATTCAGCCTTTGGCCTTCAGCCTTGCCGATGATCATCCAGATCGTGCTGGCCGTGACGATCGCCGAGTTCGGCCTCTACTGGTCGCACCGCATCGCCCATGAAAAGCTGTTCTTCTGGCGCTTTCATGCGCTGCATCACAGCGTGACCCGCCTTTGGGTGGTCAATACCGGACGTTTCCATGTGGTCGATTCGCTGTTCAAGCTCACGCTGAGCCAGATCCCGCTCTATCTTCTCGGCGCGCCGTTGCAGGTCTTCTGGTGGCTTGCCGCGGTAACCGCTTTCATTGGCATCCTCACCCATTGCAATGTCGACATGAAGACCGGGCCGTTCGACTTCGTGTTCAGCACTCCGCGTCTTCACCGGTGGCACCACTCGCAGGAAATTCGCGAAGGCAACACCAATTACGGCGAGAATATCGTCGTCTTCGACCTGTTGTTCGGCACCTATTTCAATCCCGACCGCCCTTCATCCACGGATATCGGCATCAAGGGACAGATCGCCCGAGGCTTCCTGCCGCAATTGGCTCAGCCATTCACCAGGGAAGGGGTCCGCCAGATCCTCGGGCGGCGCCCGAAAGGCAACTGAGACCGGAACGCGAAGGACGACTGTCCGCGGACGTGGCGGTGACTACTCCGCCGGCAGCGTCACATCTTCCGCTGGCCGTATCCTCAGCCTGGTAATGCGGTTCTTCTCCCGCTTCAGCACGATGAATCGCTTGCCATAGAACGTGAACGCCTGCCGCTCCTGCGGGATGAGCTTCGATTCATGGATGACGAGACCGGCGATGGTCGTCGCCTCGCCATCCGGCAGGCTCCAGTCGAGCGCGCGGTTGAGATCGCGGATCGGCACCGAGCCATCGACGACGATCGAACCGTCCGCCTCCTGGCGCACGCCCTGGATCTCGATGTCGTGCTCGTCGGCAATATCGCCGACGATCTCCTCGAGAATGTCTTCGAGCGTGACGATGCCCTGCACCTCGCCATATTCGTCCACGACGACGGCGAAATGTCCCTTGCGCCTAAGGAAGGCGCTGAGCTGGTCCTTGAGGCTGGTGCTGTCCGGCACGAACCAGGGCTTCTGGGCAATCTTGACGATATCGAGGTTTTCCGGCTCGACATTCGGCTCTGCGAGCGCCCGGAGCAGGTCCTTGGCATGCACGACACCGATGATGTTCTCGGTCGAATTGCGCCAGAGCGGCATGCGCGTATAGGGGCTTTCGAGCACGGCGCGGACCGCCACTTCCGGCGGATCGTCGGCATTGACCGCCCGCATCACCGTCCGGTGCTTCATGACGTCGGAGACTTCCAGCTCTTCGAGCTCGAAAAGGCCGCTCAGGCGGTCGCGATCCTCCTTGTCGAAATTGCCCTCGCGATGGGCCGCGTCCAAGGCCTCGTGCAGGTCGTCATGGCCGGAAAGCGACAACGTCTCCTGCGACAGGGAAACGCCGCACAGGCGGAGGAGCCCGCGGATCACCGCGTTGACGGCACGCGACTTGAGGCCCGCCCTGGACGTCATTTCGGCCGTTTTTCCTCCAGGAAGCTCAAGACCTCGGACGACGGCACGTCGTTGGCGATGAAGGACTGGCCGATGCCGTGGGTCAGGATGAAGGTGAGCTTGCCGCCCATGACCTTCTTGTCCTGCGCGATCGCCTCGAGCAGCTTTTCGGTCGGCGGCAGCTTGCCGGGAATGTCACCCATCGATGTCGGCAGGCCAACGGCCTTCAGATGGGCCGCGACCCGCGCCGCATCGTCCGGGCTTGCAAGGTTGAGGCGCGCCGAGAACTGATGGGCCAGAACCATGCCGATCGCCACGCCCTCGCCATGCACGAGACGGCTGCTGTCGTATTCGGTGGCGGCCTCCAGCGCGTGGCCGAACGTGTGGCCGAGATTGAGCAGCGCCCGGCGGCCGGTCTCACGCTCGTCCTCGACCACGACATCGGCTTTCGCCTGGCAGCTGACCGCAATCGCCTCGATCCGCTCCGGACCGCCGGCAAACACGGCTTTCCAGTTCTTCTCGAGCCAGGCAAAGAAATCCGGCTGGTCGATCAGGCCGTATTTCGCCACTTCCGCATAACCGGCCCGGAATTCGCGCTCCGAAAGCGAATCGAGCGCCGCCGTGTCTGCAAGCACGAGGTCCGGCTGGTGGAAGACGCCGAGCAGGTTCTTGCCGTGGCGGGTATTGACGCCGGTCTTGCCGCCGACAGACGAATCCACCTGCGCCAGAAGCGAGGTGGGGATCTGCACGAAGCGCACGCCGCGGCGCACGATGCCGGCCGCAAAGCCTGCGAGATCGCCGATCACGCCGCCGCCGAGCGCGATCACCGCGTCGTTGCGCTCGATGCGGGCCGAAAGCACCATGTCGCAGACGGTCGCCAGGTGTTCGAAGCTCTTGGTCTTCTCGCCGGCCGGCAGCGTCAGCGAGACGGCTTCGATCCCGTCTGTCTGCAGGCTGTCCATCAGCGCTTCGAGATAGAGCGGGCCGACATGCTCGTCGGTGACGATGGCCGCCTTGCGGCCCTTCAGGCGGGAGGTGATCTCACCGCCGGCACGCGTGATCAGGCCGGGCCCGATCAGGATGTCGTAGGCGCGTTCGCCGAGCGGCACATGCACCAGGCGCTCGGAGCCTCTTTCGTCGGTTCGGGAAGACATGTTCATCAAAATTCACCTTCGCTCGGCAATTCGCCTTCGCTCGCCAGATTGGCCACCGCCGCAAGCACTTCGTTGACCATCAGGTCTTTGCGAACATTCTCGGACTGAACCGTCAGATCCGCCTCGGCATAGATCGGATAACGCTGGTTCATCAGGTTTTCCAGCGTCTGTTTCGGGTTCTCGGTCTTCAGCAACGGCCGGTGGTCGCGTTTGTTCACCCGTTCCCACAAAACGTCGAGATCGGCCTTCAGCCAGACGGAGATGCCGCCGATCTTGATCTGATGGCGGGTCGCCTCGTTGATGAACGCGCCGCCGCCGGTCGAGACGACGCGCGGACCGCCCCTCAGCAGCCGTTCGATGACGCGGGTTTCCAGCGCCCGGAACTCCGTCTCGCCGTAAGCGGCGAAGAGTTCGCTGATGGTCATGCGCGAAACCTTTTCGATCTCCGCATCCGTATCGATGAAGGGAATGGAAAGCGTCTGCGCCACCAGCCGGCCGATCGCCGATTTGCCGGCCCCCATCAGCCCGACAAAGATCAGGTTGCGCTTGCCGAGCACGGCGCGCGCCTTTTCGCTGAGTGCCGATGCGGCGGAAGTTGCGGCTTCTGTCATTGTTCGGTCCGTTTCGAAAAAACGGTATCGACAAATGCACCGGCAGCGTCAAGCCGTCGCAACCCTCAAAGAATGCGGGGGATTGTTTGTTCTTGCCGATATGTAAACCTTTATCGATATAGTGCGACGCAACTCCGGGAGTCGTGAATGCCCACCCTTTTCCGTTTCCTCTTCGTGCTGGCGGCGATCGCAGGCATCGTTTATGGAAGCATGGTGGCTCTCGTCATGCTGGTGGATCCGCACGAACGCGACGTGACGGTTCGCATACCCTCCGAGCGGCTGAACCAGACAACGCCGCAGCAATAAGGGCGGACGGATAATGGCCGATCTTTCCCGAGCCCATATCGAAGCCTTTCTCGAAATGATGAGCGCCGAGCGGGGAGCCGCCGGCAACACGCTGTCATCCTACGAACGCGACCTCGAAGACCTGCAATCCTTCCTGCTGGCGAGCAGCACTTCGGCCCTGACGGCGCAGAGCGCCAATCTCTCCGCCTATCTCGCCCATCTCGGCGCCCAGGGTTTTGCCGCCTCCTCCCAGGCGAGAAAACTGTCGGCGATGCGGCAGTTCTACAAATTCCTCTATGCCGAAGGCCTGCGCGGCGACGATCCGACGGCGATCCTCGACGCGCCGAAAAAAGGCCGCTCGCTGCCGAAAATCATGAGCGAGGACGAGGTGACGCGGCTCCTCGAGCTTGCCGCCAAGGAGGCCGCCGAACCCGGCCCGGAGCAGCTCGCGCGCCTCAGGATGCTGGCGCTGCTCGAACTTCTCTACGCGACCGGCATGCGCGTCAGCGAACTCGTGTCCCTGCCGGTCAAGGTGCTCGATCAGGAGGGCCGTTTCCTGGTCATCCGCGGCAAGGGCAATAAGGAACGCCTGGTGCCGCTGTCACGCTCGGCGATCGCGGCCGTCGCATCCTATGGTGAGGTCCGGCGACAGGCGCTCGCAAAGTCCGGCGACAGCCCGTGGCTGTTTCCCTCGGCCGGCAAGGAGGGTTATTTGCCGAGACAGGTCTTTGCCCGCGACCTCAAGGGGCTGGCCGCCCGCGCCGGACTTAGAGCCGCCGCAATCTCCCCCCATGTGATGCGCCATGCCTTCGCCAGCCACCTCCTTCAGAACGGGGCGGACCTTCGCGTTGTGCAGGAACTGCTCGGCCATTCGGACATTTCCACCACACAAATCTACACGCATGTACTGGAAGAACGGCTGCGCGAGCTGGTTCAAACACACCACCCTCTTGCAAAACAGGCCAAAAACCGGGAATAGAAGCCCCAAACAGAAAATGGGAACTCCGTGTTCCTGAGATAAAACAACCGGAAACCGGCTCCCATGCAGACTTATCTCGATTTCGAAAAGCCAATCTCGGACCTCGAGGGCAAGATTCACGAGCTGAAAAAGCTCGCCTCGGAAGACGAAAGCATCGATACGTCCGAGGAAATCGGCAGGCTGGAGACCCGCGTCAGGGAAGCCACCCGAGAAATCTATTCCAAGCTCGGCGCCTGGGAAAAGACGCAGGTCGCGCGCCATCCGCAGCGGCCGCATTTCGTCGATTATTCCGCCCATCTCTTCACCGATTTCACGCCGCTCGCCGGCGACCGCAATTTCGGCGAGGATGCCGCCATCCAGGCCGGTCTTGCGCGCTTCAACGGCATGCCGGTCGCCGTCATCGGCCAGGAAAAGGGCCACGACACCAAGACCCGCCTCAAGCACAATTTCGGCAGCCCGCGCCCGGAAGGTTATCGCAAGGCGATCCGCGTCATGGAAATGGCCGATCGTTTCCACCTGCCGGTCATCACGCTCATCGACACCGCAGGCGCCTATCCGGGCGTCGGCGCCGAGGAACGCGGCCAGGCGGAGGCTATCGCCCGCTCGACCGAAATGTGCCTCGGCCTCAAGGTGCCGATGGTTTCGGTCGTGATCGGCGAAGGCGGCTCCGGCGGCGCGATCGCGATCGCTACCGGCAACCGTGTCTACATGCTCGAGCATTCGATCTATTCTGTCATCTCGCCGGAAGGCGCGGCATCGATCCTCTGGCGCGATTCGACCCGCGCCCGCGAGGCTGCGACCAACATGAAGATCACCGCCGAAGACCTGAAGAGCCTCGGCATCATCGACGATATCATTCCCGAGCCGATCGGCGGCGCGCATCGCGAGCCCGAGGCCGTCATCACCGCGACAGGCAAGATGATCGCCTCGGCGCTGGAAGACCTTGGGCGGCTTTCGGGCGACGAGGTGCGGGCGGCCCGCCGGCAAAAATTCCTCGATATCGGCCGCAATCTCTGATCGGTAGAGCTCTGCCGCTCAATTAGCCAAATTTGGGCCATATTGCTGATAACATTGGGTGCCGGGCGGTTTTGCTGGACAGGCCGGCGCAAGCGGTTAAGAATATCTAAAGATTACCGCTTCATTATCGAAGTCCTGTACCGAATTCGTTCGTCGTTCCAAGTCTATGTGGTCCGTACCGATGCGCCTGAAACACATCGCTCTCGCTCTCCTCGTGGCAACCGCCCTGACGGGCTGCAACGATACGCTCGATTCCGCGAGCATCGACCTCAAGTCCGTCAAGAACAAGGTCGAGCAGCCGCTGCCTTCGAGCATTCTCGCCGAGATGCAGAAGAAGGATATGCCGCGCACCTCGCCGATCATGATCCGCATCCTCAAGGAAGAGGGCAAGCTGGAGATCTGGAAGGCAAAGGCCGACAACAGGTTCGAGGTGATCAAGAGCTACGATATCTGCGCCTGGTCCGGAAAGCTCGGCCCCAAGGTCAAGGAAGGCGACCGCCAGGCTCCCGAAGGCTTCTACAGCCTGACGCCGGCGCATCTGAACCCGAATTCCAAATATTACCTCGCCATCAACACCGGCTTCCCGAACCGCTACGACGCCGCAAATGGACGCACCGGATCGAACCTGATGATCCACGGCGCCTGCTCGTCGTCCGGCTGCTATTCGATGACCGACGAACAGGTTCTGGAGATCTATGCGTTTGCGCGGGACGCCTTCAAGGGCGGCCAGACCTCCGTGCAGCTCCAGGCTCTGCCGTTCCGGATGACCGCGGAGAACATGGCGCGCCACCGCGACAGCCAGAACTTCGACTTCTGGAAGATGATCAAGGTCGGCTACGACAATTTCGAAGTCACCAAGCGCCCGCCGGAAGTCAATGTCTGCGACAAGAAATACGTTTTCAACCAGCAGCTCTCCGGCAATGGCACCTTTGCTCCCGCGGCTGCCTGCCCGCCCATGTCGACGCCTCCGGCGCTCGTATCGGCGCTGACCTCCTACGAAAAGACCTATCAGGTCTCCTACGCGAAGGCGCTGGAGAAGTTCGACGGCAAGGTCTGGTACGAGCCGACCGAGGCCGAACGCAAGGCTGTGGTCGCCGGCAAGCGCAAGGGCCGCGATATCGCGTATGCGCCGACCGGAACCTCGCTCGAAGCCGGCAAGCTGCTCAGCCAGTCGGAATTCCAGGAAATGATGGAAAAGCGGATGGCCTCCCAGAACAAGCCGGCCAATACCGTGCTTGCATCAGCCTCTCCCGTCACGTTTCGTCCCGGCTCCGCCGCCGACCGCATGAAGCAGGACCGCCTGCCGGCCGAGGCAACCGCCTCCCCCGCCGCACAGGGCAATGTCGCGCAGAGCACCGGCACCATCCCGACGATCACCACGGCCCAGGGCAACACGACCACGGTTCCGATCCCGGCCCAGAACCCGCTTGCCTACGCGGCGCCGCCGATCAGCGAACCGCAGAAAAAGCCGTTCTGGAAGTTCTGGAGCAAGGAATGACCTCGACCACCGACGGCCTCTACGATCTGCGAGGCCTGAAGTGCCCCCTGCCCGTGCTGAAGACCCGCCGCCGGCTGAAAAACATGCAGAGCGGCGCGGAACTCGCGATCGAAACCACCGACCCCCTGGCCGGCCTCGACATTCCGCATTTCTGCACGCAGGAAGGCCACGAACTGGTCCGTTCGGAAAAGACCGAGACGGGACATCGTTTCCTGATCCGCAAGGGATAGGCGAATCCTCCGATTAGCCCCTCATCCGCCTGCCGGCACCTTCTCCCCGCACGCGGGGCGAAGGACGGATGCCACACCGACATCGCCTCAATCACCAACCGCGAATGGGGCAAGTCCCCTCTCCCCGTTTACGGGGAGAGGGTTAGGGTGAGGGGCAAGCCCGCCCTAAAACGATCACATGCGAAGGCCAGGAACCGCGAGAGGATTGTCCTCCAGCGCCGCACGATCCGGCCGGTCAATGCGCGGCTGGCCCGTAAAGGCCGCAAACAGATCCGAGACAAAGGCTTCTTCCAGTCCTTGCGTGATCAGCACCATGCGGGTGCGCCGGTCGGAACCGTCGGGCCATTTCGGCAGGCGCTGCGGCGGATGGAAGACGCTCTGCACCCCGTGCAGCACCAGCGGCCGGTCCGGATTGTCGGAAAGCGCCACGATCGCCTTCATCCGCAGCAGCTTCTCGCCATGCGCCGAGCGCAACAGGTCGATGAACATCTCGATCGCCATCGGCTCGATCGGCTTGTCATGAATGATCGAGAAGGACCGGATGGCGTCGCCGTGGCGGTTCACGTCATGATGATGGTGGTCGTGATGGCCATGCCCGTGATGATCATGGCCATGCTGGTGGTGGTGACCATGGTCGTGGTGATGATGGTCATGATTCTCGCCGGCATCGCTGGCCAGCTCGTCGCGCAGCCAGCGGTCCACGTCTGCGATCTTGGTCGCCGGATCGTAAAGCCCGTTCACGAGGATGGCCGCCGTACCCGCCTCGTTGCTGTCGCCATCGACGATGGGCGCCCGGGGATTGAGTTCCGCGAGCCGCGATTTGAGGGCCGCCAGCTGGGCAGCATCCGCCATCGACAATTTGGAGATGATCAGCCGGTCCGCCACCGCCACCTGCTTTACCGCCTCCTGGTGACGGTCGAGCGTCGATACCCCGTTGACCGCGTCGACCACGGTGATGACGCCGTCGAGCTCGAAATTCTGCGCGATGACCGGATTGCCCATCACCGACTGCATGACCGGTGCCGGATCCGCAAGCCCCGTCGTTTCGATGACGATCCGGCGGATCGGTTTCAGCCGACCGGTCTGGATGCCGTCCATGATCGAGGCGAGCGAATCCACCAGCTCGCCGCGCACCGTGCAGCAGAGGCAGCCGTTGGCGATTTCCAGCAGCGCATCGCCGGACGCCTCCACCAGGAAATTGTCGATGCCGACCTCGCCGAACTCGTTGATGATCACGGCCGTGTCGCTGGTGCCGGGATCCTTGAGGATACGGTTGAGCAGCGTCGATTTTCCCGCACCGAGAAAGCCGGTGAGGATGGAGACCGGGATCCGGTTCTGGGCAGAAGACATCATCTATTCCCGTTCAGAATGTCGGGCGCGGCTGCGGGATCGGCACGTTGACGGTATTGGCGGCAACCGTCGCCTTCTTGGCGCCCTTGGGCGGCGGGGGCGGCGCCTCGCCACCGGAAATCAGGGTCAGCATCGTGTAGACCGGCGGGCGGGCCATTTCATGGATATAGGGCGAATGCTGGATGGTGCGGCCCGTATCGTCACGGGTTTCGCTGCGCACCTTGGCCGCCTTCGGATTGCAGATTTCGGCGCTGACGTCGTTGACGGGAGCCGTGTCGCCATAGGGTGCGAGCGCCGGCAGCGCCACGCCCTGGGGCACGGCCGAGCTCAGCCCCTGCTGCAACAGGTTGGCGGTGTCGTCGGCGCGGCCGGCGAGGCTGTCCGAGCCGAGCACCACGGAAATCACCGAACGGCCGTCCCGTGTCGCGGAGCCGATCTGATTGAAGCCGGAGGCGCAGATGAAACCGGTCTTCATGCCGTCGGCGCCGTCGAAACGGCCGATCAGCGTGTTGAAATTGGGATATTGCTTGGAGCCGGTATCGATACCCTCGAGCGAGAAATAGCTCTGGTATTCCGGGAAATCCTGCTTGAGCCTCAGCGTCAGCAGCGCGAGATCCCGCGCGGTCGAGAACTGACCCTTGCCCGGCAGGCCGTGCGGATTGATATATTGGGTGGAATTCATGCCGAGTGCCTTGGCCTGGGCATTCATCATCGCCACGAACTGTTCCTGCGTGCCGCCCACAGCCTCGGCCACCGCAACCGCCATGTCGTTCGCCGACTTGACGAGCATCATCTTCAACGCGTTGTCCATCGTCATCGTCGTGCCGGGCGTGAAGTACATCTTGCTCGCCGGCTGGTCGGCGGCGACCTTGCTCATCACCACCGGCGTGTCGAGCGAGAGCTTGCCGGTCTTCAGCGCCTTGAAGGTCACATAGGCCGTCATCAGCTTGGTGAGCGACGCCGGATACCATTTGAGGAACGCATCCTCATGGGCGATCACCTTGCCGGTCTTTACATCGACGACGATTTTCGGATTGGCGGCAGCGGTTCCGGCGGAAGCGACAAGGGCAAGCGCCGAGAGGGCGCAGATCAGCCGGGTGGCGGAGGCGGATCGGAGGCTGAAGGTCGGCAAGATAGTCCCTCGTTGTTGCGGCTTAACGAGTGTGGCGCATATGCGGCTTATGTGGCCAACCGATGGCAAAGCTCTCTGCTGATATTGCATGGCCCAAGACGCTCAAGCCCAGTGTGTCTTTCACCCTGCTCTTTTAAGCCTATGCCAGCCTGATTTGGCAAGCATCAAGGCGCAATGCACGACAGAATTTGATCGCCGCCCATCGCCCTGTTCATCAGTCACAATGACCGAAAAACCGCTTCGGCGGGGGCCGTGCGCGATCGGATGGGAAAAATGCGAGCCAGCCCCGCCCCAAGAAACCGATAGGTTAACAGATTGCAAACGACGCGAATCTGGCCATAATGAGGACACAATTGCAAAAGTTTTTTTCTTCGCGGAAAGCATGTTCAAAAATGTCCGGTTCCGTTACCAGAATGAACTTCAAATGGCGTGTTTTTCTTCTTTCTTGCACAGCCATACCAGTTTGGTCGGCGCCTGACATGGCATCGGCCTCCTGTGTATCCACGGGATCGATTGCGTCTCAAAATTGCGACGCGTCTTACATCCAGCAAATTACGAATGCCGGCTCTTCGTCTTTGACGATCAGCGACGAAACCACGGTCTATGTCAGGATGGCGCCGCTGAACGCCTCCACGACGCCGACGCAACATACGCTTCGCATCACTGGAAACACGACGATCTACAATCCCGCCTACGCGGCAATCTATACCTATACCGACGCACAGGACCATGATCTCGAACTCTATCTTGGCGGTGATGTGGTCGTCGGTTCGGATGGCGGCGGCTTGGGGGCGATCTGGCTGAGAAACCAGGTCTCAGGTGATATTTCCGTTGAAAGCGCCGCAACGGTGACATCGACGAGCGGCCCTGCGATTACCGTGACGACGAACCAGGGGGCCGTCTCGATCATCAACAGCGGCAGCGTCACTGCGACCACGGACAGGGGTATTTATGCTGACGGAGGCTACAACGATAGCGACCTTGCGCCGGTGGAAGTGTCGATTGACAACAGCGGGACGGTCGACGCCTACCTTGCTGGCATCCGGGCGATAAACTGGCACGGGCTTTCGACGATCGAAAATTCCGGAGTGGTTACCTCCGAGAGCTTGCAGGGATTGATAGCCTGGTCGGCCTCCGGTGCGGTTGACGTGACGAACTCGGGCACGGTGACCGCCGAAGACAGCATCGCTCTGCAGGCGTGGAGCACCGCGGCAGACGTAACCGTCTATAACAGCGGCGAACTCAATTCTCGTGATGACACCGCCCATGCCGATGCGGGTAGCGGTCACTACGGCATCCACGCGCGTGCCGACACCTCCGGCAACATAACCGTGACCAATAGCACGGGGGGCGTTGTCAACGCGCCTGATTCGATCGGCATCTACGCCCAGACAGACAGCGGAAACGTCACCATTACCAACTCCGGCCGCATCAACGCGCTGACCGGCATCGACGCCGTCACCGGTAGCGGGACCGTCGGTATCGTCAACATGGGCGAAATCACTGCCAGCGGCAACGGCGTGACGCTGCGAGGCGGCCGGCTGACAAACAGCGGTTCGATAAGCGGCAACGTCTATGGTCTCAGTCTGGACGTGTCCGGCAGCATCGTGACCAACAGCGGAACGATATCCGGCGACGTCGCGTCGGTCTATTTCGCCACGGGTGGAAACACCCTGAATATCAGTCCGAATGCGAAATTCACCGGAGTTGTGGATTACAACAACACGACCGGCAACACGACGACATTCGGATCGGGCAGCTATCACATTCCCGCTGCCAACTACATCGCGGCCGGAAACACCATCCGGCTCGACAACAGCTCCCAGCTGGCGATCCTGGCCAATGCCGACACGTCGGGAAGCATTGACGTGATCTCGGCCGCCCCGGAAGTCGGCAAGGCGGTCGGCAGCTATACGAATTCGGTTTCGGATGTGATCGGCAGCATTCTGGCGATTGATATCGACCGTCCCACCGCCACGCTTGGAGAAGTGAATACCGGCGCAACCTTCTACGCCGAGCCCACGAGGAAGTCGCCGGCCGAAAACGCGATTGCGTCCATCACCCATGGAACGGTTGTCGATCCGTATGGGACCCTGCTTTGGGCGCGCGTCTTTGGCGGTGGCCGGGAACAGTCAGGTTCCGGGAGCACGCCGGAAAGCAATATCTACCATTATGGCCTTATCTTCGGCGCGGATCGGCAATTCGACAATAAACGGCTGGGCATCTTTGCGGGCGGCGGCGCGGTATCGGCGAGTTCCGCGGAAAGCGGAAACTGGCTCGAAGGAAGCACCGGCTTTGCAGGCGTTTATGCCGCCGCCCCCGTCGGCGACTTGACGCTCAATGCGTCTCTGACGCTGGGCATGATAGACAGCGACAGCAAACGTTCGATCAATTCCGGCGCTGAAACCGCAGAAGGCAATTTCCTGGGCTGGTATGCGTCACCCGAGTTCTCGCTCAGCCGCAGGTATTCGATCGCGTCGGACTGGACGATGACGCCAAGTGCGGGCCTGCGATATGTGGGAGCCTACTACGAAGGCTACGACGAATCGGGTTCGTCCCAGAACCTGAGCTATGCAGGGCGCGACAGTCATTCATTGGAAGGACGTTTCCAGTTGGAATTCAGCCGTCATTTTGCCATGGAGGCTGGGAGAAAAGGCTCCATTTCGTTCTCGGGCGCCATCACCGGTCGCCAGAACCTCGGATCAGACAGCTACGTCGCCTCTTTGAACAATACCGAATTCAGCCTCGAAAACGCCTCTGACCGCAACGTTCTCGGCGCCACTCTTGGTATCGGCTTCGACGTCCCGGTAAGCGCGACAACCAACATCTACGGCGCCGTCGAAGGTTCGGTGAACACCGATCAATCGAAAGCATATACCGGGCGGATCGGGATGAAAGCCATATTCTGACCCCGCTGAATATGAGGATGGAGCCGTCACCGGATCGAAATGCGTTTCGCTGGCGCAAGCGACCGGCCGGCGATGTTCATTGCAATGCCCCGAAAAAGGCCAGCTATCACAACGCCTTGATAGAAATCTGCCTTATCCTGCAAGGGAGGCAACTTGCAGGAAGATTGATTACGTCGATCATGACAGGCACACTCCGGGCGGGAGGACTTGTCATAACCGCGTGACCAGCCAACAACAGGGAATCTTATGCCGATTTTGAACCGGGCTGCCGAACTTCAGCGCGAAGTCAGCGAGTGGCGACGATATCTTCATGAAAATCCTGAAATTCTTTACGAGGTCGAGAACACTGCCTCGTTCGTGGAACAGAAGCTGAGGGAATTCGGCGTCGACGAGATCGTGCCCGGCATCGGCCGCACCGGCGTCGTCGGCATCATCCGCGGCAAGGGCCCGGGCGGCCGCACGATCGGGCTTCGGGCCGACATGGATGCGCTGCCGCTCACCGAAATCACCGGCAAGCCCTGGGCTTCGAAACACCCCGGCAGGATGCATGCCTGCGGCCACGACGGCCACACGTCCATGCTGCTCGGCGCGGCGAAATACCTCGCGGAAACCCGCAATTTCAACGGCACCGTCGCACTGATCTTCCAGCCCGCCGAAGAGGGCGGCGCCGGTGCGCTGGCAATGGTCGAAGACGGCATGATGGAGCGTTTCGGCATTGAGGAAGTCTACGGCATGCACAACATGCCGGGCATTCCGCTCGGCCAGTTCGCCATCCGCAAGGGCGGCATCATGGCGGCGCCCGACCGCTTCACCATCACCATCAAGGGCCGTGGCGGCCATGCGGCACAGCCGCACAAGACCATCGACCCGATCTTCATCGGCTCGCAGCTGGTCGGCAGCCTGCAGGCGATCGCCGCCCGCAATGCCGATCCGGTGCGCTCGATCGTCATTTCGGTTACCCGCTTCGATGCCGGCACGACCCACAACATCATTCCCGACCAAGCGACGCTCTGGGGCACGGTCCGCACGCTCAGCGAAGAGACGCGCGATCTTGCCGAAACGCGGATTCGCCAGATCGTCGAAGGTATCGTCGGCGCCCATGGCGCCGAGGCGGAGATCGATTACGAACGCAAATGCCCGGTGACCGTCAATCACGACCGGGAGACCGAACATGCCGTCGCCGTCGCGACCGAGGTGGCGGGCGCCTCCAACGTCGACGCCAATGTCGATCCGACCATGGCCGGCGAGGATTTCGCCTTCATGCTGAAGAAGCGTCCCGGCGCCTTCATCTTCATCGGCAACGGCGATACGGCGGCCCTCCACAACCCGCACTACGATTTCGACGACGAGGCGATTTCATACGGTATTTCGTATTGGGTGCGTCTCGCCGAACATCGGTTGACGGAATGAGGACAAGGAAAGGGCTTGGCTAAACGCCTCGCCTTTTGTATGGAATGCCTCACGTGGTCCCATAGCTCAGCAGGATAGAGCGCAGGATTCCTAATCCTGAGGCCGATGGTTCGAATCCATCTGGGATCACCACCTTTCTCGTTAATCCGTTGCTTTTCCATCTTTTTCCTCGTCTTTCTGTCCAACGATTTCCGCCTGTTGGACAATTTTCGATTGCTTTTTCTTGCCGGCAATGGCCTTCAGACCCTTCTCGGCAAGCGCTGCCTGGTTCGCGTCGGCGGTGTAAACCGACACTTGCTGCAGGTTGGAATGGCCAGTGACGGCCTTTATGATGTCTCCGCTCATCCTGCCTTCGGCCATCCGGCGCGCCGCAGCTTTTCGAAGTCCATGCGCCGAGCATTGCGGAAGCCCCGCCTCGTTGCATCGATCCCGAAACCAGTTGCCGAAGCCCGCCGGAGTGAAGGGCTTACCGAGTTCGGTCGTCAGGAACGTGGGCTTGTCGCGAGGCAGTGAGCGGATTGCCTCAACCAATGCCGGCAGCATGAAGAGATCCAGCTCCGCACCGGTCTTGGTTTGTTTGACAGCGATCACCTTACCCTTGATCTGGCTCCAGCCCATGGCAACAACGTCGCCACGACGCTGGGCCGTGTAGAGGAGCAGGACGAGGGCGAGATGCGCCTTGGTGCCCTCCGGGTGCCGCGCCTCATAGGCAGCGATTTCCTCCTCGGTCCAGGTGTGGAAGCCCTTCGTCTTCTTCTTGAAGCCATCGACACTCAGCGTCGGATTGTGGACGATCCAACGCTTGGCGACGGCATGGTCCAGCATGATCTTCAGGATCGACAGCAGCCGGTTGCCCGCCTGGGGCCGATCCGACATTGCCCCGATGATGTGTTCGATATGCTCATAGCGAAGATCGCGGATGATCCGATGACCGTGGTTCTCTCGGAAGCGCTCGATGATCAGCCGGTAGACGCGCTGCGTGCTCTCCCGGAGGCCCGTGAACTTCGTAGACCGGTAGTAGGAGACTGCAAGGGCATCAAACGACCCCACCTTCGTCCGGCCAATGCCGATGTTCCTCTGTCATTCCACCACGCCGGCCATCGCCTCGGCATAGGCTTTCTCGAACTCCGGCCCGGACGGAGGGTATGGAAGATAGGTATCCACGCCCTTCGCCCGAAACCGGATCCGTCGCGCCTTACCTTTACGGTGGGTGTCTATGACGAGGGAACAATGCTTCGGCATTCCGTTCCGTCGTTTCTGCTTCATCTCAGCACCTCATCCCAACTGTTGGTGCTGTCGGGCTTCGTGCCGCCGGCCTCTGCGAAGGCGGCGGATGCCTCGATCCTGCCGTCCGGATAAACGGTGATCTTGGCCGTCTCAAAGCCCGCCTGGATGGCCGCCTTGAAGATCCGCTTGGCATCGTTCTGCTTCAGCGGCGTGGAGCGAGGGGCCATCACATGCCCCTCTTCTCAAGGTCACGGCTGACCTCCGTGAGGCGATCGGTACCAGTTTCAATACGCTGCCTGGCCACCTCCAGCAGCGCGCGCAGGTTCGCCGCGGTCTGATTGAACGGTGACGCCAGCTCCTCGCTCATGTCGTCGGCGATCTTTCTGCCGATCTCCAGCAGGCTCCAGAGAACGCAAAGATCATCGGCGACGGTGTTGATCGTTTCGCGGGACATCATGCCGGCACCTCGCCGATCTTGCGTACGAAGTTTTCAGAAATGTGCCGCTCGTAGTCATCCCAGCCGCCATCATCGGCCCGTGCCCGGCCATAATAGTGGCTGTATCCAAGCCAGCGGCCTTTGAGGGTGACGACCGGCTGTTCGCGAACGAGGTATTCACAAGGGTAACCATCGATGCTGACGAGATAAATCCCGTCACCCTGAAACGGCTGGAACGCGACGTCGCCCTGCACCGTGAACCGGAAAGAGCCGTCCGGACGACTGGACAGGTGGGGCTTGTGCATGACCGAGATGTCGGGATGCATGCGAGCGAGGATGTCGCGCAGCCGGGATACGCATTCGTCGAGCTGCGCCTCGAGACTGGTCGCCCGCTTCTCGGCCGCAATGCTCTTCAGGACCACCGGATAGTCGTAGTCCTCGGAAGGGTAGATGCAGGCGTAGAATTGGCCTTCCAGATATTCATTCAACACGCCGGACAGCTCGGCCGCGTGCCGATCAAAGCGCTCGATCGGCAATTCGGGAGGCTGAGGCAAGCGGCTGGACTTGCCGCTTGCCTCAGCGAGCGCCACGGCCGGCAATGTTGCGGCGGTTCCGGCGGCGGCGATGGTGATGAAGTTGCGGCGCGAAAGGCTTGCGCCCTCGCCGCTGATCGGTATATGCTTCTTTTGCATTTTGGTGTTCTTTCCAAATGACACGAAAAAGCCGACGCGGAGTTTCTCAGGACCGTGCGTCGGCTTTTTTCGTTTCAGGTTGATCGCTAAATATCTGCTCGAGATGGAAGATAATCTCCGAATTCATTGACCTTACGTTATCTCGCGCCGACGCCTTAATGCGCCCCCGCAAGCCCTCTGGCAGTCTTATTAGAAATTTGTCCGACTCCCTGGTCGCAACCGTCATCCGCACCTCCAATTCGTGAAATCACCGTGATGTAAATTACCGTGATTTTATTGACGGTCAATAAAATAAATTACAGTGATATAAAAAACGTGGGGTTTGACAATTGGCAGACGGAAAACCGGGACGCGGCTCAGATCAATTCCCTCTTAGGCTTCCTGACGGGATGCGCGAGCAAATCAAAGAGGCGGCGGCAAAGTCCGGGCGGTCGATGAATGCCGAGATCATTCATCGGCTAGCGAACAGTTTAGGAAACGGTAGTTTCGAGGATTTCGCACTTGGACTTGGTGAAGATCTCGATTTCGACCTGATGACTGCCGCCTCATACAGTGGGCGATCCCTTCACGAGGAGATGGTCTATCGATTGAAGCAAAGCCTGGCGCCAGAGCGCTCCGTCATCAGCGAATTGGAAAACAGAGCTTGGGAAGCCCGTCAGAAATATGACGAGATCCTCAAGCTGTTTATTCAGCTCACCCCCGAAGAGCGACGACTCTTGGAAGAGCGCGCCGAGATCGCCGAGCATGCCCGAAAGCAAAAGGTGTCGTCGAAGAAAATCGGACAATTCGTAAAGCTAAACCCGATTGGCAACCGGGGCCGTTTCTATCTAAACCTGCCAACAACCGACTATTCGGCGATCCTGGGCGATAACAAGAATGAGGATGCGGCAGAGATCCAACCCGATGACGAGGGCAAAGATGACTGAGTATCGCGGTTTCTCAGGTCGCACACGGCCGGAGCCGGCAAAGGACGATGAACAAGCGCGCCAGGACAAGATCCGTGAGCGCCGGTTCAGCGCAGCCCATCGAGCATTCGATGGACACCAGAAATTACTTTCCGACAGCACCAGCATGCTTTCGAGCTTCGCAAACAACGCGATGCGCGCGCCTCCTTTCGCCGCCGCAGCTGGCGTGGCCGGCCTGCTCGGTTTCTTCTCGGCGAACAAAGACCTCCTGCGAAATTCCCCTGGAGTCGAGCCTTTTAACCAGGCACTGTTTTATTTTTGCCTCTCCATCGGCCTAGCGATCATCGCCCCATCGGCGGCTTATCTGAGTCAAAGCTTTTTCACGTCCAGCCTCAGCAGCCAGACATTCCACTATGAACACGAGTTCGTCAGGGACAACGCCGCTCAAAGGTATACGGAGCCATAGGGCGATTTTTTCAGCTGATTGCAATTGCGATGGTACTTGCCTCCATGGCTTTCCTCGCCATTGGCGGATGGCATTTTGTGCAACTCGCCGCCTTTCTCGCGAGGTGATCGGTGAAACATGACGCGGAACGATAAGATCGCTCTTGGGTGTTTAGCTATCGCAGCCGGGGCAATAGTCCTCACCTGCTGGCTCACAAATCCTACTTCAGTAGGAGCAATCGACCAAGGCTGGGCCACTTTGATTGCGGGACTTCTAGGTTTCTCTGCTATCGCACATCAAACCAGAGTCGGCTTCAGAAGCCTTCGCGCATCAGCCATAGAACAATCTCGGGCAGACCGCGCAGCTCGTGAACATCAAGCAGAGCTCGCGCGTCAAGCTGAGATCAGCCGGAATCAACGGATCACGGCCGCGCTCGCTGCCGCACTCGCGGCGGAATTGAATTCAGCAAGAAACTTAGTGTTCCTGCGCATAAAGATCCTGAAATCCCAGCGAGAGCTATTTGAAAAACATCTGGCGATGAAGCCTACATTTAAGTCAATGAACGAACTGATCCCAGAAGCAGACACAGTAGTATTTAGAGAAAGTGCGGGAAATATGGGGATGCTTGGTCCGCGTTTAGCATATGAAGTCGTGGACCTATATTCCAAGCTTAACTACAAAGTAGTTTGGTCTATGGATCTTCTTGTTGGAGCACAAGTAGCTGAAACTATTAAAACCTTTGAGGGGTTTTATGGGACATGGATTGAAAGTCATGGTCTGCTTCAACCGCATTTAATCGCCCTGAGCCACGGCACCAAGGCCGATGAGCGACGAGATGATTCCCACGGTGGGGGAATTTCCCACCCCACCGCTTAGAGCGTCGAGCGACAGCAGCGGACAACATGTCCGCCGCTGACTCGGTAAGAAATGAGGAGTGACCAGGATGGGCCGTCGCACTATTCCCTTTACTGAAGACAGCGTCCGCCGCGCCATCCGTGCCGTGAAGAAAGCCGGGATCGAGATCAAGACGATCCGGATCGAGCCCAACGGAGCCGTTGTCATCAATGGCGACGGGGAGCTTTCGGAGCGCGACTTGGTAGAGTCCGCGAAAGGCTATCTATAACGATGTCATCTGGCGCCCCAATGAGAATACACCGTATTACCAAAGTGGATCTGGAGCGCGAAGGATGACTGAGGATCGTAAGCTGCACGTATATGAATACAAGGCGTCAGACGGAACGTCAGCTTGGATGGTGATCGGGATACCCGGCTCCAACGGTGGAGTAGAGGTCTCGTCTGATCGAGCGCGCCGCTTCGCATCGCTCAAATCGCACCAGGATACCCTCGAGTCCTGCATAGAAGGCATCCAGGAGTTCAGGCGAGCCGGCGATCGAGCCAGCCTTCGCAACCTCTTGTTGACGGCGATCATTGTAAAGTTCTTTTCATGCTTCGCCCGCAATACGGTTGGCGCGCCGCTTGTATCCCACAAAGTATTTGATGGTGACGAAGCCAATATGAACACCTTCAAGCTTTGGAAGGCTGTTCGCGACGACCATATAGCGCATGACGAAAATACAATGTCGCAGTCGACAACGATTGCTGCTTTAAATCAACACGGAGATTTAGTTGAGGTTTTTGCGTTAACCGCCAAAATGGATTTTGCCACGGATGAAACGCTTAATGAGAACTTGTTCAATATGATCGGCGTTGCGAAAGCATGGGTGGAAAAATCTGCAAGTGATGCGAAGGCAAGCGTTGTTAACGAGCTCGCGGCCCTAAGCGGCGAACAACGTTTACGCCTTAAGCGCCCGACTCTGGAAACCGATAATCATCCTTTCGAGAAAAGAAAGCCGCGCCCGTCTAAATAGTCGCCCCTTCCGATCTTCCGAGAGCTCATCGAAACGATAGTAGCTGACTATCGCGGTTCGGCCCTCATCGCCCTATTCATCCCACTTTACCGAAACCTTTCCGCCCAGGACCTCTATCGCCTTCAGGACGGCGCTGGGCTTGGGCTTGTTTCTTCTCCAACTTCTATCACGAAAATACCGTCCCGTTTGGCATTCGCTATCGAGATCCGCGACTGTCCAGCCTATCGCCACGCATCGATCTAGGATTGCATTCATGATTGCGTGTTTCGACTTTTTATAGGGGGCCCTTGGCCGGAATATCCTATAGCGATTGGCCGCATTTGTTATCATGGACCAGGTCGAAAAAGGGAACTCCGCGAATATCTCGTCTTTCGACGCGCTTCGATACAGTCGCCGGAGCTTGGCGATCTCTGCCGCGCTCCAAACATGAACCCGTTTCGACAACCCCATCTTGTTGGATTTTTTCCGTATGGCCTCATATGTGCGCCCCTTCAATTTCTGTTGAATGGCGTCGTAATCAGGCGCGTACTGCTGCAGGATCTCAACTTCCGCCTCTGTCCAAAGTCGCTGACCATCCAGAGTCGTCCCGCGTCGTCTCATCTGTTCATAGATGCGCCCACGCAATTCTTCTGCTGGGGGAAGTGCGAAAGAGCCAGATCGGGCCATGCCTGACATCTACAGCAGCTCCGACAGCTCGTCACCATGCCGGCCACGACAGGGTTAAGGATGGATCAGTTCGCCAACCTGGCGAACTGATCCAAAGCACCGAACGTCCCATTATTTCGCGGATAGATTGTCTTGACTTCGGCTAGGCTCGTGTCAGTTTGCGGCGGAGGGACTTCGGGGGAAAGCAGTGCGAAACTATATCTTCGCGATAGCCGCATGCGTCGGCTTGAGCAGTTGCGTCACGGCAGAACAGCAACAGCAGGTGTTCTCCAGCCAGGTGCCACCTTCGCCGGCCGTGAAAGCCTCGGTGGTCAAGCACGTTCGCGAAACCTTCTTCGATCCATATTCGATCCGAGACGCCCAGATCTCCGACGTGGTCACCCTGCTCGATACTGGCCTGGATGCTGTCTGCATCAAGGCAAACGGCAAGAACCGCTTCGGCGCCTATGTCGGCCTGACGGCTACATCGGTCAGGCTGAAGGACGGCGTGGCAGTCAGCAGCTGGCAAAATGCCCCCTCGTGCAGCGATCCACGGATGCATTATCGGCCGTTCCCCGAACTTGAAGCTCTATAGCCACGTCAAATTATCGCGGGTTCAAAGCTATGCAAAAATCATATCTATTTGGATCATTGCTTACCTTTGGTTTTTTGGTGGGACTGTGCTTCTCAGCCTGGGCAGATGATGGAACCGCCTACCCCGAATTAGACACAGAGGCATACTGTACGGCCCTCGTTAGTAAGATGCTGAACCCGGATGAGAAGCGCTTGGAACACGAAAAGTGCCTCGCGGAGGAAGCAAAGCTGCGAGAAACTACCAGACCACTTTGGCATCTGGTGCCTGCGAAGACTCAGAAGATGATCGTGGCAACCTACTTCACGGAGCCGCGCTTTCAAACGTACCAGACAGTCTACAAATATGTTTCCTATTGGATTTCGCAGCCTGGAAGAAAGACGCCGTGATGAGTAACCACCGCAAACCACTCGTTGAAGGAGTTCAACCGGCTTGACGTCAGAGGAGCGCACCTTTCTGCGTCGCGCTTGGACATTCCTGACCAAGCCTCTGGCGGTAGCAGCTTTCCAGCGCAGAGACCGCCGACGCTTCCGGCGTAATTTTCCCATAATTTGGAGAACGCCGGGAGAGATCATTGCGCTGGATCTTGAGAACTATGAAACCGGAAACGATGAAATCAATCTCGATAAAGCTTTCATCGATGACTTGGTGCCAGCGAGGGACGCAGCGTTGGCTAGGGCCAATAAACTAGCGCTGTTTAACTTCATCGTCTTCGGCCTTCTGGCGGCCGACTATTTTTCCGTTGGCGTCAAATTTTCGATCCCTGGCGTCCAGGTGGACAATATCAGAGGAGTGCGTGAATTCCTGATATTCTTCGCAGGAGTCGTTTCTGCGATCGCCCTAGTCACGCAGAACAACGTTTATACGATGGATAGCGCAATTAAGTTCGTGATCGCGAACAAGCTACCGGACGCGTTGCAAAGCATTTACATGGCGAAGTATTTCTCCCACGAGAACTACTCGCGGTATTTTCCTAAGAACATACCTCATATCACCATTACCCAAAGCCATAGCGCCGTCTCGACATTTGTGGTCTTCGGCTGGGGTGCTGCTCTTATAATTTACCCCATTTTTTCTCTTGTCGTCGGGGTGATGATCTCAATCGACGTTTGGAACACCGGGGGTCTAGGTTGGCTGAGCAGATCCGTGGCTGTCGGGTCTATCGTTAACTCAGTTCTCTGTTGGGGATACTTCATAACAACGCGACTGAAAATGCCGTACCGCGACTATTTCCGCAGCCAGGAGATCGAGGTGCTCCGCCAGGTCGCCCCTTCACAGGTAGAGGCCAAGCGGAGCTTTCTCTACGACGAAAGCAACAGCGACTACGCTCGGATGGTCGAGCGGGGCTATTTTTCCGGAAATCCTAAAGTGGACTATGCACGGGTCCATACCAAAGCGCGACCTGTGCGCGCTATAGCTGTCGCGCTGGTCGCCTTATTTATACTGATGATGCTGAAATAACTCCGCAGGAAGGTGGGGAATTTCCCCACCGGAAAAGGTTTTCCCTCGCAACCTCTTTGGAGTCGCCAACTTGGCGACTCGCCTGCCTTGACACATGCGTGTATCCTGCCAAGTTACTCGCTGGGGACGTAGGATGGACTATGAAGAGGCGCACGTTAGGATTGACCGGGATGTTGTCGCTGTGGCTGTCTGCGGCGGCCGCGCAGACCACGCCACAACAATGTTCCGCGATCGAGGACTCGCTGAAGAGGTTGACATGCTTCGACCAGCTATTCCCACGCGATGCTCAGGCGGCGATATCGCCCGCGCAGCCCCAGACGGAAACACCGCCATCCACCCCTTCCAAGTGGGAAGTTGACGAAGAAAAATCCCCGTTGGATGACAGCGCCAAGATAACGGCGGTCCTCACTCCCAAGACGGTGAAATATACCGGGATCGGCGAGGCCCAGGCATTGCTAGTCATCAGGTGCACCGAGAAAACCACCTCGGCCGTATTCACCACCAATATGTTCATGACCAATGACAACCCGAGCGTCACCATCAGGATCGGCGACGCCAAGGCCCAGGCGAGCCGCTGGAGCCGAGCCACGAACTACAAGGCGGTCGGCCTCTGGTCAGGAGCGCAAGCTATCCCGTTCATCAAGACACTGCCAGACAACACGCGGCTGGTGGTGCGGATCGAGGATCGCGACAGAGTGGACGCCGAATTCGACCTCGCCGACGCCAGTGGCCCGATCGCCAAGATCCGCGAGGCGTGCAAGTGGTGACGCCAATTGAAGGGGCTGGTTGCCGAGCACGAGATCGGCACAGTGCCCGCGGAGGCAGCCTAGTCTGCCAGCGCGCGGCGCTGGTTCGCATCGCGGTCGTGGAGCCTTCAAGGCATCAGGGCGTCTTAGTCTGAAAGAGGGATGAGGATCTTACAGTCTGGGTCGTCGCGTGCGAGATGCGACGAGTGTGTAGAGTTGATACGGCGCGTCTTGATTACCTTTGAGTAATGCGCGGTGTCTCACGGGACCAGAAGCATCAAACCCTAGAACTCCGAGGATGTTCGAGATCATGGAGGGCGAAAATTCCCACCATGTATGAGTGTTCATGTTAGCCTCTGTCGGCACGAGTTTAGCGAACGGCTCCTGTGTTGCAGCCATCCAAGGGTGCCACGCATCAGTAAAGACAATGGTGTCGCAGCGCGCGGCAGTGGCTAGCAATAATCCAAGAGGGTCACGACAATGCAGCATGACGGCGCCAATCAGGCCGATATCATGATGTCCGATATCAACGGGCATTTTTCGGACATCACCATGCCAGACCTTAGCACGGAGGCCCGCACGCTCATGAGTCAGCCAGAAACTATTGTGTAGTCGCTGAACAAGGGCGACCCGCTCATCTTGCGCCTTCTCCATGTCGAATGAAGCGTGAGGAACAACATCGCCATAATAATCGTCCCCAAGCTCAATACAAGTTACAGACGCGCCGCGGGCTTCCATAGCGGCAGTCAGATAGCCACTAGCTGGACCAATCTCTAAAACGGTCTGCCCTTTGTATTCGAGCCGCCCTAGATAGTCGTCAACGCATCCGCGCAAGTCCCAAGTGCCTGGTATTATCTCATTTGGCAGTTCTAGAAATGTGTAAAATTCGCAATCGGATTCTTTGATGCCGCGCTGTGGTGGCGAAAACTCGAAATTCATGCGCTACTCCGTCGGGGTTATTTCAGCTATACCCTGGCCTCTACCGAAGAGCCAGATGGCAATTTTCACGCGTGTTTGCAGTGCCTTACGATAAGTCACGTGAGCATGCCGATGCTGGCGCTTTCTGGCAGATCTCGCTCGAAGCGAGGAGGTGTTTTAGAGCTCAGCATCGCGATCATGGTGTTCCGAGTGTTATGGAATGGATAACCCCGCAGGGGATGAGTTACCGGAATGCTTTTCGATGGGCTCGTGACCTTGCGGAATGCGGATCGTCGCTCACCTCGAAACAGTTTGGTAATCTACTGATTGAGTAGAATATCAAACTGGACAGAACCGAATGACCTATGAGGTGATCAAAATGGCTCGCGCTTTCGGTGCTCCCGGCCTGAGAGAGAAGGTGCGACTGACGATCGATGAGGAGAACATCTCCTTCTATCATCGCGTCACGCCGATCGGCGGTGAAGCCTACTGGGAGAGGATTGTCCAGGAAGGCGCCGTAGAGGCTCTGATGGTGGATTTCGCCGCGGAGATAGCTCTGCCCAGGGCCGCGGGAGAATACTCGAAGCCGTTCATGTACTCTCTGCCAGGCACAGGAGTGCATTACCGCGATAAAGTCGGCGAGGCTTTTCTTGCTGGCGCCAGGTGGCAACACGACCGTAGCCGCGCCCCGCATTCATCGGACTAGTTCGTGATGCGAAGCATCTTGAAGCCCGTTCCACCGCTGTCTGCCGCTCCCTCGGAAATCTGCCTGCCGTTCAGCTTCAAAAGCGTGGAAGGCGGCAGATTTAGACCGCCGGTTCCGGTCACCCTTGAAATGGTCAGGTCTTTGGTTGTCTGATTAATGAACATGCGCCAAACGTCGGTACCGTCCGTAAGAACGATTTCCTGTTCGTTGCCCCCCGCGACAATCAACGAGGCGTTTGGATATGTACCGCGTGCGGTAAGAGCTCTATTTGTACCGAAGGCTCCAACGCCAGCATCAAGCCCGTCGAACACAAGACCTTTCGTTCTGCCTCTAGAACGCCGAATAATCCACTTCGAACCCGTGCCTGCTGTCGGCTCGGCCAGACCGTTGTCATCGTCGCAAACGATTTCGTTGATGACGCCAGCCGTGATGCCTACCGTGTCCGTTCCGGTGAGTATGATTGGAGCGTTCCCGCTAACAAGCTGGAATACATTTCCCTGAAAGCCTACAGGGCCTCCAGGGACCGCTCCGATACCCTGGCACACCATCATATTACCCGTACCGCCGACTCTCTGCGCTCGCATATACATGTTGCGATTATTGTCGGCACAAATACCGTAAAATGCTGCCCCATCCCAATGCTGAACGAGCATTTCCAGGTGTCTGTTCAAGCTGAAGTTCGCCGTGGTCGAACCGTTGATGACGATGCCGCCTACCGCGCGTTCGGCAACCGCATCAATCTGACGAACCTTTAGGTTCATGTAGCCGTTCTGAATGTCCGCCGCTTCCGCAACGTCCACGCCGGTTTCACCACACCTGTATGCGATGGCGAATGCATTACCGAGAGTGCCGACAATACCGCGAACAAAAACCTCATGGTGATGGTTGGAAATGCTGTCTGCAAGCATGCCCTGAGTAGCGATCAAGTTGCCGTTCAACGTGATGCCTCTGATGCCGCCGCCGTTGTTGCGCCGCTGCATGACGCCGCCCATCTCTGAAGCGTAAGGTGTCCTATGCCTGAACATGATCCCGGCAAAGGTAGCCACAAATTGCGCGCCCTGCCCAAACGGATCTGCGCCACCTGCCGACTGACCTTTGAGCATATGATTGCTCTCCAACATCACGTCGGCAAATTTGTTGTCGAGTGTCGCATCGAGCAAAATTGTTTCTGCTGGGACGATGACCTTGCCGCCGCCGCGGAGCGCCACTGCCTGCATAGCAGAATTAAACGCCGCTGCAGTACCGGCACCATATCCAGCCGGCAAACTGAACTCCCGGCCCGGAATCCATTCGTTGCTTTTGGCCTCGGCATAGGTCGCAGCCTTGCGCTGCCACCAACCGCCATTCCCCGAGTTCGTGCTTCCATCCGGCATGAACCGATCGGCCGAACGGAACTTATCATCGGCACTCACAGCCCCACCAGGATCAGCCGCCACGCGGATGAACGTGCCTTCCTTCCCATCGCCGGCCGTCGTGCGGCCATTAACGCGCACAGTTTTGGTCAAGACAGGAACCGTAACGGCTGTCATCCCGTCGATCGTCGAGTAAATCGGCACGGTGACGCCGGCAATGGCGATATCCCGAGCAGCCTCCGCTGCAGCTTGCGCAGTCTCCGCCGCATCCTGCGCTGCTTCTGCCGCGGCAAGAATGGCAGCGCTCGCTTGGTCACTGATAAGGCGGAAAGTTGACCCGGTCAGGATGCCCATGACCTCTCCGATCAGCCCGCCAGGCGCCGGATCATTGCCGGCGTTCGTCTTTATCGTCTTGGTCGCGCCGCCATTGAAAGAGACGGTCGTCGGCCCCGGCCCGTTCGTTTCAGCGATGTTCATCCAGATAAGCGCGGATTCCGAAACCGGGATGGAAGTCGTCGCCTGGATAGCGTTGGGCGTGCCGGCGCCTGCATCACTCGCGATGATGAAGCTGAAAGGCAGATCACCGCGCCTCGTCCAAGACCCTACGCCCGGAGCCCCGACCTTACCGTAAAGCCCGTTATTTGCCGCCACCGGATCACCAAGGACCCAAGCCATTGAATTGGCCATCTGCGCGAGATCAGCATCAAGGGCGGCCCTGCTTGAATACATGAAGTGGCCCGAACTGACGAAGAGGGAGACAAAGCGCTCCACTTCCGTTGTCCACACCTGCATCTCTTGAAGCGACGGTGAACGCGGATTTCCCCCCTCATCCGTAGGAGCAAAGATCCAGGCGCCGAGTTTGGTGAAAATACCCATATCTAAAGGCTCCTTCTAAGGGATGGCCCACGTCGTCCGACGTTGGCGAGCGCCTTGCCTAAGGGCGGGATGGCGGAAATTGGGGCTCCGTCTAAGGGATAGCCGACGTCTCCGACGCTGACACGCCTTGCCCAAGGGCGATTTTGGAGCCGTCGCTTACCTCGCACCGGCTAAACTTGAAGATCATGTGGATCGAACCTTCTGAAGCCATGCTGACCTTGTCCCCTCCAACATCAAGGCGGCGCGGGGAGGTCTGCTTTCCGTTGTGGGCCTGGCTCTTCGGCCGTCAGAAAAGGCTGCGCGCCCTATTCTTTTCTGAGAAGATAACGGGTGAGCCGACGTACGCCGCCGAAGACGTTTACTCCATGCTCCGCTTGACGCTTAGCGGCGTCGCGGCTCGCCTTGTCTCGTGCAGCAACAAGAAGCGATCCGCCCTCCTTCTTCGACGCCGTCTTGAATGCAGTATAATCGCCAGCGTATTCGCGCTGCAGATCGGGAGAGGCGTCCCAGGCCTCACGAAGACGCCGGTAGAGGAGATCGTTGCAGAGCGGATACTGGAAGCGAAGTTCCTCGCTCTTTTCCCATTCGTCGCGCCAGGCGTTCAGCTGTGCGCCGTAATTCATGTCACACCTCACTTCCCAGCCGCTTCGCGCTTCAGCCGCGCCGCGACCTCCAGCAGATTGGGACCGCCCACGCCCGGCATCGTGAGACGGCCCGACTGGAGAAAATCGAAAACCACCCCGAGATTTTCGTCACGCTCGGTTACGGAGTGCAGCGGCGGCCGAACACACAGTTCGTTGCGCTCGGCCGCCCGGAGCTGATTGTTGATGGCGGAAATTTCCTGCGCCAACGCCTCATAAGCCTCAACAGCGGAGACGACGGTCTGCAGCGGTCCGGCGAGCTCCATCACCACCGCCTTTGCCTGAGCCTGCTTCTCAAGTGCCGAGGCCCGAAGGTCCATCATTGCAGCGTCTGTTTCGGTCTTCAGGAGCGCCTTGTGCTTCTCCTCGATACGGCGTTCCAGATACTCCGCATCGGTCTGGAGATCCCCCAGGGCCGAGCGCTCGGCGCGGAGCGCATTGGCGCGCGCCCGGTCGATCGCCTCGGCCTCGGCCGCGATATCGTCGTCGAGCCCGTCGCGAGCGGTCTCGATTTCGATGATGAGGGCGGGAATAGCTTGGCCGGCAGCCAGGATAGCCGAGGCGCCGGATGCCTGCGACAGCGCACGCCGCGCCTGGTCGAGGATGGTTTCAGCTTTTTCTTTCGTGATCATCATTGGCTTTCTGTTCTCCGGATGGAGGCTGCTGCTGAGGCAGGCGTGCCATGGATGGACTACCGAAAACGATACCCAAAATGTTTTCGGTAGTACCAAAACTGTTTTCGGTACTTTCCGATCGCCGGGCTGCATAGGGTCCGCAAACTGCTGACCCACGACAACCTACCGAGGGTCTGGCTGTACCCTCAGCTCAAGTCGCCGAAAGAGATCGAGGAGGTCATCTAGGGTCGCGCTGCCGACGTGTGGGCCGGCGGTCCAGAGATTGGCATGATCAACGGCAAGCCAGCTATAGAGGGATCGCGCGATGTCGCGTTTGGTTCGTTTACCCTTGAGCGCGCCGGTTTCGCCAAGTTGGCGAAACCGGGTCACCAGCAGGGCATTGGCCAGAAGGATTGGACCGCCGCCCCTCTCGATCCGCCCGCCTGTGACGATTTTGACACCGGAGACACGCCGCTTGTCCGCGGTGACCGCAAGCCCGGCCCCAGCCAGTTCCCGATTGTAGTCTTCGATGGTCCATGGTTTGCCGGCCGGCCTTGCGGCATCGGCGATGCGCTCGAAAACTTTCGCCGGATCCTCCGACAGAGCAGGCGCCTGATCTCCCTGAGGCGCATCCAGATCAACGGTTGCGCAGTTCGTGAGGGGCTCGGAGCCATTGCCTTCCCTCGCTGAAAATCGAAGCTCGTAGATCCGCTTGCCCTCCGGAGTGATTACGAGGAAATCGCCGTTTTCGGTGATCCAGCGGAGGTGCACCCAAGCGGACGGCGGTATCTCTATTTCATCTTCGGTCGGCCCGCCGGCCCGGCCCCATGCGCGAAGATCCGCAAGCGGCCAAAGTTCGCGAGTTCTGCGGATGTCAAACAGCGCCAGCGCCTCCAGGAGATCAATTTGCTCGCCCTGATCGATGCGCTGTCTGATCGCCACTTGCTCCGGCCGCAAATTTTCCACTTCGCGTCTCATCTCACCATTCCTCGCGGACAATCTCATCGACCAAACACCAACTCAAACGGCAATTCGATAACAACAACAACAAGGTAATCAGTAACCGAGCTGAACAGCCTCACAGCCGCACGCACCATGGTTCGAACTGCCTCGCGGGACTTCAGACCCCCGGAAGGACCCGTGATCTTTGGACCCACACGCCTCTCCCCTCACGCAATCTTCCTCCGCTGCTCGTTGGGAACACCGAGCGCAGCCACTCCTGTGACGGGTAGCCAGACGTTCCTCGCGACCGATGGCTTTGGGAATAGCGGCCATCCGCGCGCCCTGTGCGCATCCTGCCACTCGTCAAACTCAGCGCTGTCGACGCTGACGGAATGATATCGCGCATCCAGATCGGGCAACATGAGATCGAGCGGGACGAGAACACCGACGCCGTCATTTTGCGCCCGATCATCCATCATCTTCACCTTCGGGTAACAGTTCTTGGCTTGGTGATCTCGCCGAGCACGCTCCCCCGCTTCGCCACCCTTCTCGATCAGTGCCTGGATAAGCTTGGTTGGCGCGCATGGCGCCTTTTCCATGCCGTGAGACAATAACCTGAGGCGGTACTCCGTCCAGGCTTGGCTCCAAGGTTCCGCGATCTGGTTGGTAGGCTGAAGCAAGCTCCGCCCCTCGTCTCCAAAGCCCCTGCGAACCCGCCTCTGGCGCTGTTGGGGGGTAAGGGGGGAATTTTTATTTATTATATATCTTTCTTTAGTCGCGTCCCCTTTTTCGGCATCCCTAAAATCGGGACGCGGTAAAACACCCGTGTGCTGATTTTCGGGACGCGAGGTGCTCGGGAAGTACTCCAAAGGATCTTCGCCGCACCGGTGACGGCGCTTCACTTCCTCCGGATCGGGGTGAGGCTCAGGGAACACGTAGTACGAGACGCCGGCAAAATGCTGGCCATCGCCAACATTCTCGCACATGACGATGTACCTTTGAGCCTTCAACTCAGCGATGATTTCATAAGCTTTGTTGCGACCGCAAGGCTTGTTTCCGGTTCCCAGGAAGCGGCGAACATCAGCGGTCCGCAACTCCCAATCCTCTGGGCGTGACAGCAAATAGATCATCAGCCCCCGGGCCTCGATCGACATCTCGGGATGATTGATCAGGCGATTGGGTACGCTTGTCCAAGCGCCTCCGAATCGGCCCTTGCGAATGCGGCCAACGCGCTCACCCGCTTCAGACACCGACTCCACCCCATTCGAGAGCATGCGCCAGTTTAGAGGCCTCGATCGCCTGCAACGACGTCAGGCTGAACCGGCACTTGAGATACGGGATAACGGGACCGGAGACGGCCTCACGGTTCAGGAAAAGCCGACGGGCGGCAACCTGAATTGCGTTAGGCAGCGCTGGAATTTCGCCAATACCTTCAATGGCGGAATTGGTGCGGTTAGACAGGCTATCTGTCTGAACTTCATGGCTGATCCCGATACATCTGGGATCACCACTCGCTTCTCATCGAACAATCGTCGGCGTCCGGTCCATTCGTTTCGGCCGCCTGACCGAGCGGGCCACGCCACGACGGGCGGCGCCCAGCAGTGCAGCAATCAGCCAGCCGCAGAAAAGCCCGCCTGCCGCCCAGGTGAGACCGGCGAAATCCACCGGCACGCCGGGCACGTAATCGCGCCAGGCGTTCGCAAACGTCGTCGAATCGGGGTTGCGCATCACCACGAAAGGTTTGGTGAAGGGCGGCGCGAGCGTCAGTTCCTTCTGCTGCTTCGCGAGCATTTCATAACGCGAAAAGGTTCGCCGCATCGCTTCGCCCTGATTGCGCAGGAAGGTCTGCGGCGAGGCGGAATAGATGTTGAGCGCCTCCTGGCGATCGAGGCCGTTATGGTTGGCCTGGGCGTCGAATTCCGAGATCAGGATCTTCAGCTCGTCGAGTGCCCCGCCGATCCGCTGGCGGTACTGCTGCGCGAATTCCGGCGCCTGCGAGAAGAAGATCCCGCCAAGCAGCGCCATCGCCATCGTGAGCATTCTTCCGAGCATGAGCATGGCAAAACCTCGGTTGTTTCGCCGATCAACGACGCGGGGGCGTCAAAGGTTGCCTTGCCCGGCCCGCACATGCTCCATGCGAAAGCCGAGGCCGATCAGCCGGCCCGCTAGATGGGCAAGCAGCGGAAAGCGGGCGATGCCCCGGATGAAGCCCGGCGGGCCTTTGCTTTTCCGGTCATCCGCCTCATCAGTGCGCCGGCTGCTCCTCATCATCAACTGCAGCTTCTGCGTCGCTCTGGTCGGAAAGCTGCGCCGCTTTTCGACGGCGGCGAGATCGCCATCGGTCAGGCGCTTTTCCCGCAGGGGCGCGATCAAGATATTGGCGGCCGCCACCGCATCCTGGATCGCCAGATTGACACCGACGCCGCCGATCGGCGACATTGCATGCGCCGCATCGCCGATGCAGATCAGCCCTGAGCGCCACCATTGCTTCAGCCGGTCGATCCGCACCATGAGCAGGCTCGTGTCCTCGAAACTGCGGATTTCCAGCATTCGCGCCGCCGGCAGCGGCGAGACATCGGCCACCATCCGCCGGAAGGCCTCGATGCCCTTTTCGCGGATTTCCGCAAACGTGGTGCGGCGGATGACATAACCGCACTGCCAATAGTCGCCGCGGTCGATCAGCACGAAACCCTGGCGCGGGCCGGCATGGCCCATGACCTCATTGGGATCGCCCGGCTGTTTCGACAGCTTCATCCAGACCACTTCGCTCGGAATGCCGAAACTCTCCACCTCAAGCCCCGCCTTTTCGCGGACGACGGAATTGCGGCCGTCGGCGCCGACGACAAGCGTGGAGTGGATCGTGAGTTTTCCCTCGGGCGTCTCCAGGCCAAGGCCACGGATTACTCCCTGCTCCTCCAGCACGTCGGCCACCTTCGCGCGCATGATCAGCCGGAAGTTCGGATAGGCTTGCGCCTTGGCCGCCAGAAAGCTCAGGAAATCCCATTGCGGCATGAAGGCGATGAAGCGGTTCCTGACCGGCAGCCGTGAAAAGTCGGCGATCGTGATCGTCTTGCCGCCCATCTCGGCGGAGAGTTTTGGCGCCCGTGTGTGCGGCAGCCGCAGGAATTCGTCGATCAGGCCGAGCTCGTGCATCACCTCCAGCGTCGAGGGATGGATCGTGTCGCCGCGAAAATCGCGCAGGAAATCCGCGTGCTTCTCCGCGACGACGACATCGACGCCGGCCCGCGCCAGCAGAAGGCCCAGCATCAGCCCCGCCGGGCCTGCACCGGCAATCACACAGGTCGTCCGAATTTCACCTTGTTCGTTCATCATCCCACTTCGCGCAAAGACAATCCGTTGTGCAAGCTGCACTTGGTCGCAGCAGGGCCGAATTCAAGCCCGCTCTTGTGAGCCGCGGCTTTCGCTTGTAGACCGAGAACAGCTTTAGGAAATGGAAGACAGCATGGCCGAAACCGGCAAGCGCCGCATCAGCATCCTCGGTTCCACCGGCTCGATCGGCGTCAATACGCTCGATGTGGTGAACCAGCTCGGCGGTCGCGAGGCCTTCGACGTCGTGGCGATCACCGGCAACAGCAATATAGCGCTTCTGGCGAAACAGGCGAAGGCATGCGGCGCCAAGCTCGCCGTAACGGCCGACGATCGCCAATATGCCGCACTGAAGAATGCTCTTGCCGGCACCGGTATCGAGGTCGCCGCCGGCCGCGAGGCGCTGATCGAGGCGGGCGCGCGGCCATCCGACTGGGTGATGGCCGCGATCGTCGGCACCGCCGGCCTTGCCCCGACGCTGGCCGCCGCGGAACGCGGCGCCGATATCGCGCTCGCCAACAAGGAATGCCTCGTCTCGGCCGGCGAACTGTTCGTCAAGGCGGTCGCCGAGGGCGGCGGACGGCTGATCCCGGTGGACAGCGAGCACAGCGCCATCTTCCAGTCGCTCGAAGACGACCAGCACCATGCGGTCGAACGCATCGTGCTCACCGCCTCCGGCGGCCCTTTCCGCACCTGGACCCGCGAGCAGATGGCGGGCGTGACGGCGGATATCGCGCGTGCCCACCCCAACTGGTCCATGGGCCTGAAGATCTCGATCGGCAGCGCCTCGATGTTCAACAAGGCGCTGGAGATGATCGAAGCGAAACATCTCTTCGACTTGAGGCCGGACCAGATCGAGGTGATCGTCCATCCGCAGTCGGTCATCCATTCGATGGTCGGTTATGCGGATGGCTCGGTGCTGGCCCAGCTCGGCTGTCCGGACATGCGCACCGCGATCGGTTATGCGCTCACCTATCCGAACCGCTCGAAGCTGAATGTCGAGAGATTGGATTTCGCCAAGCTCGCCCGGCTCGATTTCGAGGCACCGGACGAGGTGCGCTTCCCGGCGCTTCACCTCGCCCGCACGGCGCTGGAGCGCGGCGGCCTCCAGGGCGCGGTGATGAACGCGGCCGAGGAGATCTCCTTCCACGCCTTCTGCGCCGGCCGCATCGGTTTTCTTGAAATGGCCGATGTCGCAGAACGGGTCATGGACGACATGGCCGGGGTCGCTGCGGCGACGACAATGGACGAGGTGTTTGCTGCCGATGCCGAGGCGAGACGTCGGGCCGGAGAGATCGTCGCCCAGAAGGAGATGGCGGCTTAACCGTCCGTCACAGCCTCTCATCCGTCAAAGTCCTGGGCCGGCGCTCAAATTGCTTAAATCGGCCGGGGTAGGACATTACTTATTAAAGCTCAGCCCTACCGATAAAGTACATCCTTCAAACACCATTCGCACGTGGCATTATTTCCATGCGGATGGAGGCTTTGTATCGTGTACCAGTTCCTGAGCTATTGGATAGATCTTCCCATTGTTGATGCACTTCAAAAGCTATCCCATCACAGCGAGATCGCGGATGCTGTTCTGGTAAAGATTCTGACCAGACCAACATTCAAGATGTTCCCATGCGTCATCTTCGCAATGTATGTTTTCTTTTGCACCAGAGATGATCGGAAAAATGCATTTATATGCAATCTGGTAATCGGGGCTATTCTGACGATCGCATCCAGCCGGCTGTTGCAGGATTTTCTCCCGGCGCGCCCGAGGCCACTTCACGCCAATATTCCCGATTTCATTCCCCCCTTCGGCATAGGAGATGAAATCCTAAGGGACTGGAGTTCATTTCCCAGCGATACCATGGCGTTAGCCATGGCCATGGCAACAGCTATCTTCCTGCATTCTCGGCGCCTCGGAGTGCTGTTTTTCATCTGGTCTATCGCGATCGTGGGTTTTCCGCGAATGTATGCAGGATTTCACTATATGACCGACGTTGTCGGCGGAGCATTTCTCGGCGTGGCGGGGACACTGCTGGTGGACAAGCTTCTCCGCAAACACCTCGTGAAAATGCTGCGATACTCCTTGGCCAATTATTTTTGGGTCACTAACGTCGCGCTGATTTTGTTTCTATTTCAGGCGGCAACCATGTTCGATGACCTGCGATCGTCAAGTAGCGAGCTCAAACGGGCCATACAGCAAGACTATCTCAAGATAGCTCGTGGACATGATGATATTACTGTCTCCGCGCGCCATAACTGAGAGCGGAACCTTATCGAATAAAGGATACCAGCACGACTAAGCCACGTGCCGCGCCAGCGCGCAGCGCGACCAGAGCTGGTGCAGCGAGCCGACCAGGTGCTCGATATCCGCATCGCTGTGCAGCGGCGTCGGGGTGATGCGCAGGCGTTCGGTCTTGCGCGGCACGGTCGGGTAGTTGATCGGCTGCACATAGACGTTGCAGGTGTCGAGCAGGATATCCGAGATCCACTTGCACTTGGCCGCGTCCCCGACCATGACCGGAACGATATGGCTCGGGTTGTGCATATGCGGAATGCCCTGGTGGTCGAGCATCGTGCGCAGTTTTCTGACGCGGTCCTGATGGCGGACGCGCTCGAACGGGCTTGCCTTCAGATGTCGGATCGAGGCGATCGCCCCGGCTGCCAGCGTCGGCGGCAGGGCGGTGGTGAAGATGAAGCCCGAGGCGAAGGAGCGGATGAAATCACAGAGCGCGCTGGAGGCGGCGATATAACCGCCCATCACGCCAAAAGCCTTGCCGAGCGTGCCTTCGATGATCGTCACACGGTCCATTAGGCCTTCGCGTTCGGCAATGCCGCCGCCGCGCGGGCCGTACATGCCGACCGCATGCACTTCGTCGAGATAGGTCATCGCGCCGTATTTGTCGGCAAGGTCACAGATGTCCTTGATCGGCGAGATGTCGCCGTCCATCGAATAGACGCTTTCGAAGGCGATCAGCTTCGGCGCGTTCGGATCGGCGGCCGCCAGCTTGGCTTCGAGGTCGTTGAGGTCGTTGTGCTTCCAGATCACCCGTTCGCACTTGGCGTAACGGATGCCCTCGATCATCGAGGCGTGGTTCAGCGCGTCGGAGAAAATGATCAGGCCGGGGATCTTCTGGCCGAGCGTGCCGAGCGTCGCCCAGTTCGACATATAGCCGGAATTGAAGATCAGGCCCGCTTCCTTGCCGTGCAGGTCGGCAAGCTCCTGCTCCAGCATGACGTGGTAGTGTGTGGTGCCAGAAATATTCCGGGTGCCTCCCGCACCCGCGCCACAGTGATCGATGGCTTCCTTCATCGCCTCGATCACGGCGGGGTGCTGGCCCATGCCGAGATAATCGTTGGAACACCAGACGGTCACTTCCTTCGGGCCATCGGGAGTATGGCGCGTGGCGCGGGGAAAATTGCCGCGGTGCCTCTCCAGATCGGCGAACACGCGGTAACGGCCTTCACCATGAAGCCCGTCCAGTTCGCTCTTGAAAAATGCCTCGAAGTCCATGCTCATCACACTCCAGAACCTGCTTCGGTTTTGGTTTCAGCCGCGCTTTTCGTCAACCCCGGACCGCGCGAATAGAACCAACCTGCGGCAAAAGGCCCGCTTTTTTTGAATTATTCCAATAAAAAGGTAAGCGATTTCGAAAATGTGAGAATTGATCCACGTCAAGCAGCAAAAAGAAGAGCGGTGTTCCCCGCTCTTCCAGGCTTTTACCGATGCTCTCGATTCGCCTCAACCGGCAGACGCCACCGCCCTTTTCGCCATGACCTTCACGAGGTTGGCGCGGTATTCGGCGTTCGCATGCAGGTCCGACATCAGGTTGGAGGGGTCGACCGCGACATTGTTCAGCGCATCCGGCGACCAGTTGGAAGCCAGCGCCTGCTCGAAGCCCGGGTGACGGAAGACCCCGGACGAGCCGGCGCCCGTCACCGCGACGCGAACGCCGCCGGCAGTGCTGGCCACGAACACGCCCGTCATCGCAAAACGCGAGGCCGGATTGTTGAACTTGGCGTAACCCGCCTTTTCCGGCGCCTCGAAGGTCACCGACGTCACCATCTCGCCCTCCTCCAGCGCTGTCTCGAAAAGGCCGGTGAAGAAGTCGTCGGCCGAAATCGAACGGCGGTCGGTGACAATGGTCGCGCCGAGCCCGAGCAGGCCGGCGGGGTAGTCCGCGGCCGGATCGTTGTTGGCGATCGAACCGCCGATCGTGCCCATGTGGCGCACATGCGGATCGCCGATATGCCCTGCGAGCTTGCAGATCGCCGGACAGATGGCGGCAAGCTCGCGCGAAGCAGCCACGTCCGCATGCGGCGTGGCGGCGCCGATCGTCACCTTGCGGCCTTCGATCCGGATACCCCGGATTGCCGGAATGTGGCGAAGATCGATCAGGTCGCTCGGCGCGGCGAGCCGCTGCTTCATGGTCGAGATCAGCGTCATGCCGCCGGAGAGGTATTTGCCTTCCTCATTGGCGGACTTGAGTTTGACGGCATCTTCCACCGAGGATGCACGATGATAGCTGGTAGCGTACATATCTGTTTCTCCTCAGTGAGCCGCGTGCAATGCCTGCCAGACCTTCATCGGGGTCGCCGGCATGGTGAGCCTGTCATGGCCGATCGCATCGGTGATGGCGTTGATCAGCGCCGGTGGCGAACCGATCGCTCCTGCCTCGCCGCAACCCTTGATGCCGAGCGGATTGCTGGGGCAAGGCGTGTTCTGGTGCGAGAGGCTGAACGACGGCAGGTCGTCGGCGCGCGGCATGGCATAATCCATGTAGCTTGCCGTCAGAAGCTGGCCGTTCGCGTCATACTGGACGTTCTCGAGCAGCGCCTGGCCGACCCCCTGGGCAATGCCGCCATGCACCTGCCCCTCGACGATCATCGGGTTGATGATATTGCCGAAATCGTCGGCCGCGACGAACTGGACGATATCCGTCTCGCCGGTATCCGGATCGATCTCCACCTCGGCAATGTAGCAGCCGGCAGGGAAGGTGAAGTTCGACGGGTCGTAGAAGGCGGTTTCCTTCAGGCCCGGCTCCATGCCCGAAGGCAGGTTGTGGGCGGTATAGGAGGCGAGCGCCACCTGGAACCACGGCACCGACTTGTCGGTGCCTGCGACCTTCAATTCACCATTCTCGATGACGATATCCTCTTCGGATGCCTCCATCAGATGCGCGGCGATCTTCTTCGCCTTGGCCTCGACCTTGTCGAGCGCCTTGACGATCGCCGACATGCCGACCGCGCCGGAGCGCGAGCCGTAAGTGCCCATGCCCATCTGCACCTTGTCGGTATCGCCGTGCACGATGTTGATGCTCTCGATCGGCACGCCGAGGCGGCCGGCGACAAGCTGCGCGAACGTGGTTTCATGGCCCTGGCCATGGCTGTGGGAGCCGGTCAGCACTTCGATCGTGCCGACCGCATTGACCCGCACTTCGGCGGATTCCCAAAGGCCGACGCCGGCGCCGAGCGAACCGACCGCAGCCGATGGCGCAATGCCGCAGGCCTCGATATAGCAGCTCATGCCGATGCCGCGCTTCTTGCCCCGGGCTTCCGATTGCGACCGCCGGGCGGCAAAACCCGCCCAGTCGGCCGCCTGCATGGCCGCGTTCAGGGAGGCTTCGTAGTCACCCGCGTCGTAGTTCATGATGACGGGCGTCTGGTGCGGGAAGGAGCGGATGAAGTTTGTCTTGCGCAGTTCCGCCGGCGAGACGCCGAGTTCGCGGGCCGCCGCCTCCATCGTCCGTTCCAACAGATAGGTCGCTTCCGGACGGCCGGCGCCGCGATAGGCATCGACAGGCACCGTGTTGGTATAGACGGTGCGGACATTGGCATGGATCGCCGGGATGTCGTACTGGCCGGACAGCAGCGTCGCATAAAGATAGGTCGGCACCGCCGAGGAGAACAGCGACATGTAGGCGCCGAGATTGGCGATCGTATCGACCTTCAGCGCCGTGATCCGGTTGTTGGCGTCAAACGCCATCTTTACCTTCGACACGTGGTCGCGGCCATGCGCGTCGGTGAGGAAGGCTTCGGTACGGTCGGATGTCCATTTCACCGGCACGCCGGTCTTTTTCGAGGCCCAGAGACAGATGATCTCTTCCGGATAGATATAGATCTTCGAGCCGAAACCGCCGCCGACATCAGGCGCGATGACGCGCAGCTTGTTTTCCGGCGCGACATTGTAGAACGCGCTCATCACCAGCCGCGCCACATGCGGGTTCTGGCTGGTCGTGTAACAGGTATAGTGATCCTCCGCCGTATCGTAGATGCCGAGCGTGGCGCGCGGCTCCATCGGGTTCGGCGACAGGCGGTTGTTGTGGATCTCGATCTCGGTGACGTGAGCAGCCGAGGCGATCGCCTTGTCGACCGCATCCGGCTCGCCGATCTGCCAGTCGAAGATCAGGTTGCCGGGAGCTTCCGGGTGGATCTGCGGCGCGCCGGAGGCAAGCGCGGCAACGGCTTCGGTCACGGCCGGAAGCTGCTCGTAGTCGATAACCACCGCCTCCGCAGCATCACGGGCCTCGCCGGAGGAGTCCGCAACCACGATCGCGATCGCATCGCCCACGTAACGCACGGTATCGACGGCCAGCGGGCGCCAGGCGCCCATCTTCATCGGCGTCCCGTCCTTCGAATGGATCATCCAGCCGCAGATGAGATTGCCGATGCCATCCGCCTGGAGCTGCTTGCCGTCGAGCACGTCGATCACGCCCGGCATGGCCTTCGCCGCGGTCGCATCGATGTTCCTGATCTTCGCATGCCCATAGGGACTGCGGACGAAGTAGGCATATTTCATGCCCGGGACGGTCATGTCGTCCGTATACCGGCCCTTGCCGGTCAGGAAGCGCTTGTCTTCCTTGCGGGTAACGCGTGCACCGATTCCTTCAACACCCATTTTCATCTCCTCCCGAGATGGTGGTTAAGTGAGTAGTGATTAGGAATTAGTCGGTAGCAAGCAGTTCAAAACCAAAGCGGCGCGTGAACCACTGCTCACTAACGACTACTCGCTACTCACCTATTCAGCGGCCTGCCGGCCGCCGGCCATTTCGGCATCGGCGGCGAGGATGGCCTTGACGATGTTGTGATAGCCGGTGCAACGACAGATATTGCCTTCGAGCCCGGCGCGGACCGTCTCTTCGGTCAGCTTTCCGCCTTCGCGGCCGATAAGATCGACAGCCGTCATCACCATGCCGGGCGTGCAGAAACCGCATTGCAGACCGTGATGTTCCTTGAAGGCCGCCTGCACCGGATGCAGCTCACCCTGGCCGGCAAGGCCTTCGATCGTCGTGATCGTCGAACCGGAAGCCTGCACCGCCAGGATCGAACAGCTCTTCACCGAATGCCCGTCCATATGGATGACGCAGGCACCGCACTGGGTCGTATCGCAGCCGACATGCGTTCCCGTCAGACCAAGTTTTTCACGGATAAAATGCACGAGCAGGGTGCGATCCTCGCACTCGCCGCTCATCGTGCGGCCGTTCACGGTCAGCGTCACTTTCGTCATATTGTCCTCCTCGCGTCCCTCCCGGACACGCGCCCATCATTTGCTTTTTTAATTAGCGGATCAACCGCTACTTTGTATGGAATCGGCAATATTTTGGCCCGCGATCTGACAGGCCGCCACGTTACGATTCCGCGGGATGCCGTGGTAACCATCGGCAAGACAAAAGCAAAAATCCCGGCGTAAAATATTGAGCTCATATGGACTCTTCCACATCGCGACCTATTGTTCCCCTTGATGGTTGCTGCAGTATTGGCCGACGGAAACGTCTGACGCCTGCAAGACAGCCGCGCAAACGAAGAACAAACAGGAGGATCTCATGAAGAAAGCCTTGGTGCTTTTGATGGTCGGCGCGTCGCTCGCGAGCTGCACGGCAACTGAACAGGGCGCCGGCATCGGCGCGGCATCCGGTGCCGTGATCGGCGGCCTCGCCACGGGCAACGTCCGTGGAGCCGCCGTGGGCGCTGCGATCGGCGGTGTTTCCGGCGCCTTGATCGGCTCCGTAGCCGAACAGCCGGGGCAGTGCTACTATCGCGACCGTTACGGCCGCCGCTATATCGACAGCTGCCCGCGCCGTTACTGACAGACGCGTGGATTGCATGAGAAAATGTGGCCTCGGAGCACGCTCCGGGGCTTTTTCTTTCATGAAATCATTGCCAAGGGGTACCCGGCTTCACCTTTTGCAGTTAGATAGGTCGCTTCGTCGGATGCTATGAGGGCTTCCAGCCGGGGGATCCACAGCAGTTTGCGTATGCGGAACGAAAACACTGGGCGGACAGAAAAACGGAAGCTGAGGGGAGCAGGCACCGCCGCGATGCTCGCCGCTGTACTTCTCGTTTCCCCGCCGCTTTCCGGCAACGCCTACGCGTTCAAGCTCTTCGGCATCACGTTGTTCGGGGATGACGACGACGCCGTCGAGGTGATCGATCCCGTCCGCTACGACGCGACCCTCGACGCCGGCAGCGCCGACAAGGACCTCAAGAAGCGCCTCGAAACTGCCGCCTCCCTCGTTACCGACGAAAAGCAGCCTGTCTCCGGCGATCTCGGCGTCATCATCAAGGCGCGCGAGGACCGCGACCGGCTCATCGCCGTGCTTTACGAAGAGGCCCGATACGGCGGCACGGTGCATATCTCGGTCGCCGGCACCGATATCGACCGCCTGCCGCCCAACCCGACCTTCGATCACGCAGCACCCGTGCCGGTTGCGGTCCGCATCGATCCCGGCCCGGTCTTCAAGCTCGGCTCGGTTCGCTTCGAGGGTGACGCCGTCGGCCACGATCCGGAAAAATACGATCTCGTTGCCGGCGGCGAGGCCGGTTCGCGGCTGATCCTCAAGGCCGGCGAACAGCTTCTCGTCGATTTGAAGAATGAAGGCCGGCCGCTCGCGAAACTGACAAAGCGGCAGGTGACAGCCGATCATCGCACCGACACGATCGACGTCGTGCTCGGCGCCGTCAGCGGTCCCGTCGCCGCGTTCGGCACCGTCTCCGTGAAAGGATCGCGGACCGTCGATGCCGCCTTCATCAGCCGCTATTCGCGGCTCGACAAGCACGGACAATATTCGCCCGTCCAGTTGAAGAAGGCCAACGACCGCCTGCGCGAACTCGGCGTCTTTTCGAGCGTGACGATCCACGAGGCGGACAAGCTGGCGGCGGACGGTTCGTTGCCGCTGACCATCGAGGTCTCTGAAGGCAAGCATCGCTATTTCGGTTTCGGCGCCGAATATTCCTCGATCGACGGCGCCGGCCTCGAAGGCTACTGGGGCCACCGCAACCTCTTCGGGGAAGCGGAATCGCTGCGCATCGAAGGCAAGGTGTCCGGCATCGGCGCCACCACCGACGTCACCACCTTCGATTATTCCGCCGGCATCATCTTCACCAAGCCCGGCGCCTTCGTGCCGGAGGCGACCTTCGAGTCCCGCCTGGAAGCCAAGAGCGAGACGCCCGACGTCTACGAGGCGCAGACCATCATCTATTCGGCCGGCATCGCTTACGAGCTGAACGAAACCGACAAGCTCAAGGGCGGCGGGGAAATCGCCTATATCGACGCCGAGGACGCTTTCGGCAACAACCAGTATCTCACCCTCAGCCTGCCGATCAGCTTCGAGCGCGATGCGCGCGACAACAAGCTCGACCCGACCAAGGGATATTACGCGACGCTCTCCGCCAAGCCGAGCTACGAACTGATGGACGGCACGATCTTCTCGTCCTTCGAGGGCTCGATCTCGGGTTATCTAGGCCTCGGACAGGAAGACAAGGTCGTGCTCGCGGCCCGTCTTGCGGCCGGAACACTGGTCGGCGGAAGCGACCTTGAAAGAATTCCGGCGACGCGCAGATTCTTCGCCGGCGGCGGCGGATCGGTGCGCGGATACGCCTATCGGGAAATTTCGCCCTACAACAGTGCCGATGAAGCCACAGGTGGACGATCTTATACGCTGGGATCTTTCGAAGTGAGGGTAAAAGTGTCAGAAAACATAGGCATTGTACCTTTTGTCGATGTCGGTACGGTATCGACCGGAATCGTGCCTGATTTTTCTGATATACGTGCTGGCGCGGGGATCGGCGTGAGATATGCCACGCCTTTCGGACCGCTCCGATTGGACGTTGCAATCCCGTTGCAGCGCTATGACGGCGGCAGCCAGTACGGTATCTATGCGGGCATAGGACAGGCATTCTGAAAGGCAGTAGAAAGGGTAACGTTCAAGGCATGATGCTGATGGTTCGCCTGTTGAAATGGATCTTGAAGGCCGCGCTTGGCGTGGTCGCGATCCTGTTCGTCATGGCGTTGGGCGTCGTCCTCTTCGTGGCCCTCACCCCGGTCGGCGGACGCGTCGCCGCGGACCGCATTTCCGCCATCGTCTCCACACCTGACCGCGGCGTCTCCTTCACCCCGCCGGAAGGGCTTCTGACCGGCGACCTGCGTATCGATGCGCTTACGCTCTCGGACGACATGGGCCCCTATGCCCAGATCGGCGGCATCAAGATCGACTGGTCTCCGACCTCGCTGGTGACCGGCGTCTTCCGCGCGGAGCATATCTCTGCCGACACCGTCAATCTCATCCGCGCGCCACGCCCGCCGAAGACCCCGGCGGCCAGCCAGACGACGACCACCACGAATTCCTCCGGATCGCCCCTGCCCGTCGGCATCCGTGTCGCGCAGATCGACCTGCCGGACATCAACCTTTCGCAGGCCCTTTCGGGACGTGACTTCTCCCTGTCGGTCAAGGGTTCGATCAACGCCACCGGCCCCGACATCTCGCTCGACCTGCAGGCGACCCGCAAGGACGAGCCGGACGCCAAGGCCTTCGCCGACGTGGTCTATGCGCCGTCCCAGAACCGCCTGACCCTCAAGGCATCCGTCTCCGAGCCGCAGGGGGGCCTCCTCGCCCGCCTGTTGCGCCTGCCCGGTGCTCCCGCGGTGGAACTGGCGCTCGGCGGCGAAGGCCCGCTTTCCGAATGGGCCGGCAAGTTGCAGGGCAGCGTCGCCGGCACCCCAGTCATCTCGGTCGACGGCCGGCACGTACAGATCGAAAACGGCAGGCACAGGGTGGAGGTCACCGGCGGCGGGCAGCTGTCGACGCTTCTGCCACCGGCCTTCCGGCCGCTGTTTGGCGGCACGACCAATATCAACATTTCCGCGGTCTATGCGCCGTCCGGCCGGGTAGACATCGAACGCGGCGAACTCACCTCCGGCGCCGTGAAGGTCGCCGCCAAGGGCGCATGGGACCAGACGGGCGACAACAGCCTCACGGCCAGCCTCAACGGCGTCAAGGGACCGGTCGACTTCGTCTGGCCGATCAGTGGCCAGGAGAGCCGCTTCTCCTTCGAGAGCATCAATTTTACCCTGACCGGTGCCGCCACCTCCGCCCGCTTCAACGCAACGGCCGCGCTGAGCGCCGCCGACCTGCCGCAGGGGCGCTTCGGCCAGATCCGCCTGCAGGCGGAAAGCGAGGATCTCAACCTCATCAGCCGCTCGGGCAGCATCCGCAGCCGCTTCACCGTGGCCCGCACGGATTTCACCAGCGACGATCTCGACCGGGTGATCCGCGGACCGGTGACGCTCGATGCGCCGTTGAGGCTCGCTCCCCCGGCAATCGGCCTCGATGCCGCAACCTTCGACAGCGGCAATGTCAACGGCACGCTTTCCGGCGCCTATGACATGTCGAAACAGGCGGTGACCGGCAATTTCAGGATTTTCGCCAACCCGGCCGTCCTGCCGCCGGCGCTGGTTTCCAAGTTCGAAGGCAAGCTTTCCGCCGAAGGTTATGTCAACATGGTCAGCGGCGGCCGCATCAGCCTCGAGAACTTCGTGATGCGGTCCAACGCAATCGAAGCGCATGGCAACATGCTTTTCGAGAACCAGAACGTCACCGGCCGCCTCGCCGGCCGCGTGCCCGATCTCAAGCGCTGGCTGCCCGAAGCCGAGGGCGCCGCCGGGTTCGATATTTCCGCCAAGGGACCGCTTGCCGCCATGGGCGTCAAGGCCGTGGTCAATTCCGCCGACGCGCGGCTGGTCGGCCGCAAGCTTCAGGACATGAGCTTCACCCTCGAAGGCACCGCCGATCCGAACGCCCCCAAGGGCAAGTTGGCGGCCATAGGTTCGCTCGATGGCCAGCCGATCCGGATCAATGCGGATGTCGCCTCAGTGCAGGGCCGCACCAGCGCACCGGCGATCACCGCCGAGATCGGCCCGAACAAGCTGACCGGCGCCCTGAATTTCTCCCCTGCCTTCCTGCCGGAAGGCCAGCTGACCTTCGATTTCCCGGACGTTTCGCTGCTGGCGGCACTCGCGGCCCAGCAGGCGCAGGGCGATCTCAAGGGAACGGTGATGTTCAGCAACACCGGCGGCAAGGCAGGCGCAGCGATCAGGGCTTCCGGCAGTGCGCTTCGCCGTGGCACGATCGAAATCGCCCAACCCAATATCGACCTCGCCATTCCCGACATCAAGGCGATCGCCGCCCAGGGCACGGTTCGTGCCGCCCGTATCGGCGCCGGCGCGGTCGGGATCAACGACATCAACCTCGGCGTTACTCAGGGCGGCAACCGGACCAATTTCAACCTTGCCGCCCAGTATGACAACGCCCCGCTCACGGCGGTCGGCGACATCCAGACCGGCACCGACATCTCGGTCGGCATCGAGAGCTTCACGGCGGCGCCGCGCAGCATCGCGGTCCGGCTTGCCGCGCCGACCCGCATCGCGATCGCCAACGGCGGCGCGCGCCTGACCGACCTGACCATCGCCACCGGGACCGGCAGCGTCACGGTGAATGGCACGGCCGGCTCGGCGCTGGACCTCATGGCCAACATCAAGGCTCTGCCCGCCAACCTCATCAACGCCTTCGTGCCCGCGATCAATGCGGCGGGCACGATTTCCGGCACGATCAACGCAACCGGCACCGCGTCTGCCCCGGCCGTACGTTATGACCTAGAATGGAGTGATGCACAGCTTCGCCAGTCGCGCGATGCTGGCATCAGCCCGTTTCGAGTCGAAGCAAGCGGCAGCTTCGCCAACGGGACAGTCACACTAGACAAGACCCGCCTGACCGGCTCCGGCGGGCTCGATCTCACCGCCGCCGGCAAGGTCATCCTGAAAAACGGCATTCCCGCGCTCGACATCAATGCCCGCGCCAACGCCGTGCCGGCCAGCCTGGTCAATGCCGTGGCACCGAGCCTTGGCGCCCGCGGTACGATCTCCGGCACCGTGACCGCGACGGGAACGCCGCAGGCGCCCGCCGTTCGTTATGACCTGCGCTGGGCCGATGCGGGTATTGCGCAAACCACGTCGGCAGGTATCGCGGCCTTCAACATCACCGCCGGCGGCACGTTCCAGAACGGCACCGTCACCGTCGATACCCGCCTTTCGGGCGGAGGCGGCATAGCGTTGTCGGGGGGCGGCTCCGTCTCGCTTGCGGGCGACAAGCCGCTCAATCTGAAATTCAACGGGCATCTGCCCTTCTCCATCCTCGCCGGACAGATGGCCGCCCAGGGCTTCGTCCTGGAAGGGACCGGCAAGGTCGACCTTGCAATCGGCGGCACGGCGGCGGCACCAGCGATCACCGGCACTGCGTCCTCGTCCGGGGCCCGGCTCGTCGATGTCCGGCGCAATCTGGCGCTGACCGATCTCGCAGCCAATGTCGCGTTCGACGGCAATAGCGCCAATATTTCACGGCTCACGGGCAAGCTTTCGGGCGGCGGAACGGTGTCGGTGCAGGGCTCGGTCGGCATCACGCCGGCCTCCGGGTTTCCTGCCGACCTGAAGATCACCCTCGCCCAGGCGGCCTATGCCGACGGAGCCCTCTTTGCCGCAACCGCCGACGGCGCCCTGACGATCACCGGGCCGCTCACCTCAGGCCCGATCCTTGGCGGCAAGGTTACCCTGACCAAGGCGGCGATCACGGTACCCGCCCGCCTGCCGACCTCGCTTTCCGCCATCGATATCCGCCATCGCAATGCGCCGCCCGACGTGCTGCGGCAGATGGAAAAGCTGCGGCCTAAGGACGCCAGCGGCAGTTCCAACCCGATCGCGCTCAACCTCCAGATCAGCGCACCGAACGGCATCTTCGTGCGCGGGCGCGGTATCGACGCCGAGCTCGGCGGTGATCTGACCGTGACGGGCACGGCGATCGCGCCGGTCGTCGCCGGCGGCTTCAAGATGCGCCGCGGCCGTATCGTCATCCTCGCCAAACGGCTGGATTTCACCGATGGCGACATCACCTTCGGCGGCGGCCTGATCCCGATCCTCAACATGGAGGCCAACACCACCTCCGCCGCAACGACGATCACGGTCAAGGTCACCGGCGTCGCCAACGACCCGACGATCGCCTTCTCCTCCGCCCCCGCCCTGCCTCAGGACGAGGTTCTGGCGCGACTGATCTTCGGCCAGTCGATGTCGCGGCTTTCGCCGCTGCAGATCGCCCAGCTGGCGGACGCCGTCGCGCAACTCGCCGGCGGCGGCTCGACGTCATTGCTCGAAACACTGCGCAACAATCTCGGTGTCGACGATCTCGACATCAACACGGATGCCACTGGCCAGACCACCGTGTCGGTCGGCCGCTACATCAACAACCGCACCTATATCCAGGTCGAACAGGGCGGCGAAAGCGGGGCCGAGGCGACGATCAACCTCGATGTCGGCCGCGGTGTGAAGCTCAAGGCCGGCGCCGGCACCGAAGGCGGCAAGGCCGGCGTTTTTTACGAGCGCGAATATTGATTTCGCATATTCCATCTGATTCCTGCTTGCTCGGGAGAAAAGCATGACCTCCAAGGACATCACATTGATCGGCGTGCCTCTCGAAGAGGGTTCCGGCCGCGGCGGCTGCGCCATGGGCCCTGCGGCCTTCCGGCTTGCCGGCATCGTCAAGGCGCTGGAAGGACTGGGGTTCCGGGTCACCGACAGCGGCGACCTGCGCCCCGAACCGGCAGGCGATCTGCAGGATAGAAGCGACGCGAAGAACCTGCCGGTCGTGGCTGCGTTCAGCCGTGCGCTCGAAGCCCGGACCTACGAAAAGGCGAAGGCCGGCACCGTTCCGGTGATCATGGGTGGCGACCACGCGCTTTCCATGGGCAGCGTGCCGGGCATGGCGCGTTACGCCGCCGAGATCGGCCGACCGCTCTTCGTGCTCTGGCTCGATGCCCATGCGGATTTCAACACCCCGGAAACGTCGCCTTCCGGCAATATCCACGGCATGCCGGTCGCCTTTTTTACAGGCCAGGCGGAATTCGCGCCGATCCTTGACGGCGGCCGCCCGATGGTCGATCCCAAAAACGTCTTCCAGATCGGCATCCGGTCCGTCGACGAGATCGAACGGAAACTGATCGCCGATCATGGCGTCAACGTCTTCGATATGCGCGCCATCGACGAGCATGGAATTGCTGCGATCATGCGCCAGGTGATCGAGACGGTCAGCGCCGCCAATGGCCTCCTGCACGTGAGCCTCGACGTCGATTTTCTGGACCCCGATATCGCACCGGGCGTCGGCACCACCGTGCCGGGCGGCGCGACGTTCCGTGAGGCGCATCTGATCATGGAAATGCTCCATGATACCGGCCTCGTCGCCTCGCTCGATCTGGTCGAGCTCAACCCCTTCCTCGACGATCGCGGCAAGAGCGCGAGGATCATGGTGGAATTGACCGCCAGCCTCTTCGGCCGACGCGTACTCGACCGCCCGACACGTTCGGCCTGACATTTCAGGCCGCGCTTTAAAAGCAACGCTGCACTATTCTTGAAAACGTACCGACCAGTACTTTTCCGAAACGGGACCGTTGAACATATACTTTGGGTGACAAGGATTTGACGATTACCAAGTCGCCTACGTAATTTTCCCATTGGTAATATAAAAAACAATTGACCTTGCGTTAATTTTTACCGGCTATTTTTTGCAGAACTCAAATGTCACCTGCACTGCGGAATTCCCCCTGGGAGGGCAGATGATGGCTTGAGCGAAACGCGAACTCAGGGTCGGGGGCAAGCAAGCCAGATGTCCATACTTTCACTCCCAGGTGCTGACGCCAAATCAGTACTTGCAGCACTCAACAAGTCGCAGGCCATTATCGAATTTGATTTATCCGGCAATGTCCTCACGGCCAACGAGAACTTCTGCAAGACCCTTGGTTACACGCTCTCCGAAATCGTCGGCAAACATCACAGCATGTTCTGCGACCCGACATACGTGAAGTCGCAGGCCTACAGGGATTTCTGGGCGAACCTCGGCAAGGGCAATTACGACGCCGCCGCCTACAAGCGCATCGGCAAGGGCGGCCGGGAAATCTGGATCCAGGCCTCCTACAATCCGGTGATCTCGGGCGGCAAGCCTTACAAGGTCGTCAAGTTCGCAACCGACATTACCGCCGCGAAGCTCAAATCGGCCGAGGACGAGGGCAAGATCAACGCCATCTCGCGCACCCAGGCTGTCATCGAGTTCACTCCGACGGGTGACATCCTGACCGCCAACGAGAATTTTCTCGCCTGTCTCGGTTATCAGCTGTCCGAGATCGTCGGCAAACATCACAGCATGTTCTGCGAAGCATCCTTCCGTAACAGCGCCGAATATCCCGAATTCTGGAAGAAGCTTGCCGGCGGCGAAGCGATCGCTGCCGAATTCAAGCGCATCGGCAAGGGCGGCAAGACGACCTGGATCCAAGCCTCCTACAACCCGATCTTCGATGCGGACGGCCGGGTCTTCAAGGTCGTCAAGTTTGCGACCGATATCACCGAGCGCGTTCGTGCCGTCGATGACATCGCCGGTGGTTTGACATCCCTTTCCAACGGCGACCTGACCGTCCGGATCGAAAAGCCCTTTATTTCGACGCTCGAACAGATCCGCACCGATTTCAACGACGCCATCGCAAAGCTGGCGGATGCCATGGGCACCGTGGGCGAGAATGCCGTGGGCATTGCGGGCGGCTCCAGCGAGATTCGCCAGGCTTCCGACAGCCTTGCCAAGCGCACCGAACAGCAGGCGGCGGCGGTCGAGGAGACTGCCGCGGCGCTGGAAGAAATCAGCCGCACGGTGACCGACAGCGCCAAGCGCGCGGAAGAAGCCGGCGGTCTGGTTTCGCGCGCGAAAAAAAGCGCCGAACATTCCGGCGCCGTGGTCCGCAACGCGGTGAGTGCGATGGGCCAGATCGAGAGTTCCTCGCGGGAAATCTCCAACATCATCGGCGTGATCGACGAGATCGCCTTCCAGACCAACCTCTTGGCACTCAACGCCGGCGTTGAAGCCGCCCGCGCCGGGGAAGCGGGCAAGGGCTTTGCGGTCGTCGCCCAGGAAGTCCGCGAACTCGCCCAGCGTTCCGCCAGCGCCGCCAAGGAGATCAAGACGCTGATCTCGACCTCCTCGGAACAGGTGAAGCGGGGCGTCACCCTCGTCGACGAAACCGGCAAGGCGCTCGACGAGATCATGTCCCAGGTGGACGAAATCAACGGCAATGTCGCGGCGATCGTCGAGGCCGCCCGGGAACAGTCCACGGGCATCAAGGAGATCAGCAAGGCCGTGAACTCCATGGACCAGAACACGCAGCAGAACGCTGCCATGGTCGAGGAAACCACTGCCGCCAGCCACAGCCTGGCGCGCGAAGCCGAAACCCTGCGAGATCTCCTGGCGCGATTTAGATTTGCGCAACATTCTTCGCATAAGATTGCAATAGCGCGACCTGATGCACGACCCGTTGCATCGCCGGCACGCAAACTCATGGCAACGGTCGCGCGGACCACAACGGGTGCCGCCGCTGCCGCTCTGGCAACGGATAGTTGGGAAGAATTCTGATGGCTACGACGATCAACTCCACAAGCTACAGCGGCGAAACGCTGGAAATCATCGCATTCCGTCTCCATGACCAGGAATTCTGCGTCAAGACGACGACGATCCGCGAAATCCGCGGATGGGCGCCCTCGACGCCGATCCCGCACGCTCCGGCCGATGTCATCGGCGTCATGAACCTGCGCGGCTCGGTAATTCCGATCATCGACCTTGCCTACAAGCTCGGCATGAAGAGCACGGTTGCCAACGAGCGCAGCGCCATCGTGGTCGCGGAAGTCCACAACATGGTGATCGGCATGCTGGTCGACCGGGTTTCGGACATCCTGACGATCCCCTCGAGCCAGGTTCAGCCGGTTCCGGAAATCTCCGCCTCCTTCGACAAGTCCTTCTCCGAAGGCATCATCGCCAATGAAAACGGCATGATCTGCTTCCTGAACCTCGCCAAGATGTTCAAGGGCACCGAAGCCGACGATCTGGCTGCCTGATCGGCAACCGAAGCCGTAGGACATGCCTGCGGCATACAATAGACCTCAAGGCCAAGGCGGTTGGCCGGCAAGACCTCAAAGCCGCCACGCGACTTCGAAGCCCGCAGCGTTGAACCGCCGCGGGCTTTTTTCATGACTATTCCTTCGGCTCGAACGGTGCCGGCAGGCGCCCCGCACCCTGGCGGGCGAGCATCCAGCCCGGATATTCCTGAGCAAGCGCGCTCACCTCGTCGAGCTTTGCCATATCCTCCGCATCGAGCTTCAGCCGCACCGCCTTCAAGTTCTCTTCGAGCTGTTCCAGCCGCTTGGCGCCGATGATGACGCTCGTCACGAAGGGTTTTGCGAGAATATAGGCAAGCGCCACTTCGGCGACGCTCGCGCCGTGCCTGGCGCCGATCTCGCGCATCGCCGCGACGCAGGCCCATGCGCGGTCCTTGTCGACCGGCGGAAAGTCGAAGGCGGCACGACGGCCTTCGCCATTGCCCGGCGCACCCGGACCATATTTCCCGGAGAGCAGCCCGCCGGCGAGCGGCGACCAGACCATCAGGCCGAGCTTTTCCTCCTGCATCAGCGGCACGATATCGCGCTCGAGGTCGCGGCCTGCGATCGAATAATAGGCCTGCACCGTCTCGAACCGGGCATAACCCTTGCGCTCGGAAATGCCGAGCGCCTTCGCCATTCGCCACGCTGCCCAGTTGGAAAGGCCGATATAGCGGACCAGGCCGCGCGACACGAGATCGTCAAGCGCCCTGAGCGTCTCGTCGATCGGCGTCACCGTGTCGGTGCCGTGGATCTGATAGAGGTCGATATGGTCCATCTGCAGCCGCTTAAGGCTCTGCTCGACCGAATCCATGATATGGCCGCGCGACGCGCCACGATCGTTGGGCTTGCCACCCATCTGGCCGTAGAATTTGGTGGCGATGACCACGTCCTTGCGCGGCACGCCGAGGTTCCTGATCGCCTGCCCGAGGATCTGCTCGGAGCGGCCCTCGGAATAGACATTGGCGGTGTCGATGAAATTGACGCCGGCGGCAAGCGACCGCTCGACGATCCTGTCGGCCGTCTCCTGGCCGAGACCCGCGACGGCGCTCCACACGGCGCCTGACTGGTTTTCGCCGAAGGTCATCGTGCCGAGGCAGAGTTCGGAGACGAAAAGACCTGTATTGCCCAATTGATTGTAGCGCATGGAGAACTCCCGTGTGCACTGAAGGTTATGAAGAGATAAAGGCAGTCGTGCTGAGCCGGATCTGGCACGCGGGCGCGTGCATCTCGCGGGAATGCGAAGTCGGGCTCCGGGAGGTAATGTAATCCGGTTTCCGGCAGCGTCAACCGGAGCCGCCTCCGTTTTTATCCTCACATTTTCGTGCGGTCAAACAGAAAGGGCGGCATAAGCCGCCCTCTCCTTGATCCTTGCCGATGGATATCAGCCGAACAGCACGAAGCTGCTCTTCAGCGTCACCCAGACGCCCCAGAGAAGCGGGATGCCGACGACCGCCCAGGCAAGCGCCGCCTTGGCATCCAGACCGCCGGTGCCGATACCGAAGGAACCGGTTGGGCCGGCATTCGCTGCAGCCGTCTTTGCCTGCAGCGAAGCGACTTCGTGGTCCGACATGAACCATTTGTCGGGAAGCGGCCGGACCAGCGAGTTGGCGATCAACCCCAGAACCAGCATGCCGGCAAGGATATACATCGTGCCGGTATAGAGCGCCGGCCCGGCCGGAACGCCCGCCGTGAGCTGCGCTTCGCGGATGTAGTTGACGACGACGGGACCAAGGATGCCGGCCGTGGCCCAGGCCGTCAGAAGACGGCCGTGGATGGCGCCGACGAACTGGGTGCCGAAGATGTCCGCAAGATAGGCCGGGATGGTCGCGAAGCCGCCGCCATACATGGACAGGATGATACCGAAAGCGAGCACGAAGAGCGCCTTGCTGCCCATGTCGGCAAGCGTCGGAGCGAGCGCATAAAGCACGATGCCGAGCACGAAGAACGTATAATAGGTGTTCTTGCGGCCGATCTTGTCGGAGAGCGACGCCCAGAAGAAACGGCCGCCGATATTGAAAAGCGAGAGCAGCCCGGCAAAACCGGCGGCAATCGTGGCGATCTGTGCCTTCTGGCTCGCATCGAGCTGCGAGAAGGTCAGGTTCGGCAGGCCGATCAGCGATCCGGCGAAGATTTCCTGCAGCATCGGCGACGCCATGCCGATCACCCCGATGCCGGCCGAGACGTTCAGGCAAAGCACCGCCCAGATCAGCCAGAACTGCTTGGTCTTGTGCGCGTCGCGCAGATGAACATGTCTGGTGGTAATCATCGTCGTCTTGGAGACCGGAGGCGTCCAGCCTTCCGGACGCCAGCCGGCCGGCGGGATGCGATAACCGAAGGCACCGCCCATCATGAAGCAGAAATAGATCACCGCCATGCAGATAAAGGTCTGCCAGACGCCGACCGAGACATCGGTCTTGAAATAGTTCATCAGCAGGTTGGCGAGCGGAGCACCGATCATCGCGCCGCCGCCGAAGCCCATGATGGCCATGCCGGTCGCCATGCCGCGGCGGTCAGGGAACCATTTGATGAGCGTCGAAACGGGCGAGATATAGCCAAGGCCGAGGCCGACGCCGCCGATCACGCCGGCACCGACCCACATCAGCCACAGCTGATGGGTCATGACGCCGATCGCCGCGACGATGATGCCGCCGCACCAGCAGCAGGCCGACACGAAACCGGCCTTGCGCGGGCCGACCCGTTCCAGCCACCCGCCCCAGATAGCGGCCGAGCAGCCGAGCAGCACGAAGAACAGCGTGTAGATCCAGCCCAGATCCGCCACGCGCCAGTTGCAGCTTGTCGTAAACAGAGCAGACAGGAGGTTCAGACTGGCGCAGGATGGATCTGCTGCTCCCGGAATGGCCTTGGAAAGCGGCAGCCAGAAAACGCTGAACCCGTAAGCCATGCCGATGCAAAGGTGGATGGCGAGTGCTGCCGGCGGCACGAGCCAGCGATTGAAACCCGGTTTTGCGATAATACGTTCCCTATCGAGGAGCCCGACATTGCCTGTCAGGCCCTCGTTCGTCGTTCCTGCAATTGCCATTTAAAATATCCTCCCTCTGGATGATGGCTAGGCTCTATCCCCCCTCCGGCCCCTCACCTGCCGGATGGATGAATTCATGCGGCGCTTTCGGGAATGCTCGGTTCGGAAAGCGACTCCCCTTCGGCGGGACCCTTGCCGCCCGGCGCACCTTCAGCTGCATCCTGGCCGACACCGACGCCCGACCCGACCTTGGCCTCCGGCCGGCGGATCAGCGCGGAAGCCTCGATGACGAGCGGCAAAAGCCCTTCTCCGCCCTTGTCGAGATGCTCGAAAAACTGCCGGCGCATGCGCGGCTCCCAGAATTTGTTGATATGCGTCGCGACACCTTCGGCGCGCACCTTTTCCGGCTGCGACAGGAAGAAGGTGGCGATCTGGTTCGCCATCCGGACCAGTTTGTCGAGCACCAGTTGCTCGGGGCTTTGGTCATGCGACATCGGCGACAACTCCAGTGGTTATGCGATCGGTACGCGTAAAGATTTCAAAATCCTCGCCGCGCGTCAGCGCGATGAGTGTCATGCCCGCCTCCTGTGCCGTGCGGATGGCAAGCGCGGTGGGGGCGGAAATGGCGATCAGCACGGCGCTTCCGAGGATCGCCGTCTTCTGCACCATCTCGACGGAGATGCGGCTGGTGACGACCACGACGCCCTCCGACCCCTTGATGCCCCGGCGGATGACCGCTCCCGCCAGCTTGTCGAGCGCGTTGTGGCGGCCAACATCCTCGCGGACCGCGACCAGTCCCTTGCCCGGTACGACGAAACCGGCGCCATGAACCGCATGCGTTTCCCGATGCAGCGGCTGCGCGCTGTTGAGCGCCGCGACCGCCTCGCTCACCTGTTTCGGGCTCAAGGCCATTGCCACCAAGGAAACGTCCGGAACAGGGCGCATGGCCTGCTCGATCGACTCGATACCGCAGAGCCCGCAGCCGACCGGCCCGGCCATGTGCCGGCGCCGGGCGCGCAGCGCATCTTCCTTGTCCTCGGCAAGCACCACCTGCACATCGAGGCCTGCACCCTCCTCGACGACGGAGATACTCTCGATCTCCGCCATCGACGTTATGATGCCTTCCGTAAGGCTGAAGCCGACGGCGAAATCCTCAAGGTCGGCCGGAGAGCCCATCATCACCGCATGGGTCGACCCGCCATAGGAAAAGGCGATCGGCACCTCCTCCGGCACCACCCGCGAGCCGGCACGGGTCACGCCGTTGCGGCGTGCGATCTCGGGGGCTGTGGCGGTGGTTTTGAATTCAGCCATGGGATGTTGGAGCAAGGATGCCCCCCTTGAGGGAGGGCGATTGCATATGGAACGTACGGCGGCGCGTGAAGCCCCTCCCCCTTGTGGGGAGGGGTTGGGGAGGGGTCTTCTTCGCCCAGTATAAAAACCCCGCCCGCCTGCCGGCCACCCTCCCCACAAGGGGGAGGGTTAAGATTGCCGCACCGCCTCGCACCCATATGCGATTGCCCTGCCCCTTGAGGGGGAGATGCCCGGCAGGGCAGAGGGGGGTATGGCGCGCGCCGACAGACACTATTCCGCCGCCTCCAGCTTCCCCGCAATCCGTCGCGACCGCCGCGACAGCTCGTCGTAATCGCTCTGCCACTCGGTCGGGCCGTTCGACGGCGACACCTGCACCGCGGTCACCTTGTATTCCGGGCAATTGGTCGCCCAGTCGGAGAAGTCGGTGGTGATGACGTTCGCCTGCGTGTTCGGGTGATGGAAGGTCGTGTAGACCACGCCCGGCGCCACACGATCGGTGATCAGCGCCCTCAGCGTCGTATCGCCCGAACGGCTGGCGAGCTTGATCCAGTCGCCTTCCTTGATGCCGCGCTGTTCGGCATCGTGCGGATGGATCTCCAGCCGGTCTTCCGCATGCCAGGCGACATTTTCGGTACGCCGGGTCTGGGCGCCGACATTGTACTGGGACAAGATGCGGCCGGTTGTGAGCAACAGCGGGAAACGTGGACCGGTGCGTTCGTCGGTCGCCACATATTCGGTGCGGATGAACTTGCCCTTGCCGCGCACGAACCCATCGACATGCATGATCGGCGAACCGACCGGATGGGCCTCGTTGCACGGCCACTGAACCGAGCCCATCTTGTCGAGATAGTCGTAGGAAACCAGCGCGAAGCTCGGCGTCGACACGGCGATCTCGTCCATGATCTGCGACGGATGCGCATAGTTCCAGGCAAGCCCCATCGCCTGTGCAAGCTTCTGGGTGACTTCCCAGTCGGCATAACCGTTCTTCGGGCTCATCACCTTGCGCACGCGGTTGATGCGGCGTTCCGCATTGGTGAACGTGCCGTCCTTTTCGAGGAAGGTCGAACCCGGCAGGAAGACATGCGCGTAATTGGCCGTCTCGTTCAGGAAGAGGTCGTGGACGACGACGCATTCCATCGCGGCAAGGCCGGCCGAAACGTGCTTGGTGTCCGGGTCGGACTGCAGAATGTCCTCGCCCTGGATGTAGATGCCCTTGAACGTACCCTCGACGGCCGCATCCAGCATGTTCGGGATGCGCAGGCCCGGTTCGTTGTTGAGCGTCACGCCCCACAACTTTTCGAAAGTGTCGCGGGTCGCATCGTCGGAAATATGGCGATAACCCGGCAGTTCATGCGGGAACGAGCCCATGTCGCAGGAGCCCTGGACATTGTTCTGGCCGCGCAGCGGGTTCACGCCGACGCCCGGGCGGCCGATATTGCCGGTCGCCATGGCAAGGTTGGCGATCGCCATGACGGTCGTCGAACCCTGGCTGTGCTCGGTGACCCCGAGGCCATAATAGATCGACCCATTGCCGCCCTTGGCAAAAAGCCGGGCAGCACCACGGACCAGCTCAGGCTTCACGCCGGTGAACTTCTCGACGGCTTCCGGGCTGTGCTGTTCTTCGCCGACGAAGGCCGCCCAGTCTTCGAATTCCGACCAGTCGCAGCGTTCGCGGATGAACTTTTCGTCGAACAGGCCTTCGGTGACGATGACATGCGCCAGCGCCGTCAGCACGGCCACGTTGGTGCCCGGCTGCAGCGGCAGGTGATAATCGGCCTCCACATGCGGCGTCTTGACGAGATCGATGCGGCGCGGATCGATGACGATCAGTTTTGCGCCCTGACGGAGCCGCTTCTTGAGGCGCGAGCCGAACACCGGATGACCGTCGGTCGGGTTGGCGCCGATGACGATGACGACATCGGTATGCTCGACCGAGTCGAAATTCTGCGTGCCGGCCGAGGTGCCGAACGCCTGGCCGAGGCCGTAACCCGTCGGCGAATGGCAGACGCGGGCGCAGGTATCGACATTGTTATTGCCGAAACCGGCGCGGATCAGCTTCTGGACGAGGAAGGTCTCCTCGTTGGTGCAGCGCGACGAGGTGATGCCGCCGATCGAATCCCGGCCGTATTGGTACTGGATGCGCCGGAACTCGGAAGCCACGTGCGAAAAGGCCTCTTCCCAGGTCACTTCCCGCCACGGATCGGAGATCTTTTCGCGGATCATCGGATTGAGGATGCGGTCCTTGTGGGTCGCATAACCGTAGGCAAAACGGCCCTTGACGCAGGAATGGCCGCGGTTCGCCTGGCCATCCTTCCACGGCACCATGCGGACAAGCTCTTCGCCGCGCATTTCCGCCTTGAACGAGCAGCCGACTCCGCAATAGGCGCAGGTGGTGACTTCCGAATGTTCCGGCTGGCCGATCGCGATGACCGACTTTTCGGTGAGCGTCGCCGTCGGGCAGGCCTGCACACAGGCGCCGCAGGAGACGCATTCGGAATCGAGAAAATGTTCGTGCGCACCAGGCGAAACACGGCTTTCGAAACCGCGCCCCTCGATCGTCAGCGCGAACGTGCCCTGCACCTCTTCGCAGGCGCGCACGCAACGGGAGCAGACGATGCATTTCGAGGGATCATAGGTGAAATAAGGGTTCGACTCGTCCTTCGGCATCCACTTGGCGTTGATCGCGCCATCGTTGCGGGCGCGGACGTGGTTGTCGCCCTCATAGCCGTAACGCACGTCGCGAAGGCCTACCGCGCCTGCCATGTCCTGCAATTCGCAGTCCCCGTTGGCGGCGCAGGTGAGACAGTCGAGCGGGTGGTCGGAGATGTAGAGCTCCATCACGCCGCGGCGGATATCCTTCAGCCGGCCGGTCTGGGTATGCACCACCATGCCCGGCATCACCGGCGTGGTGCAGGACGACGGCGTTCCGTTGCGGCCTTCGATCTCGACGAGACAGAGCCGGCAGGACCCGAAGGCGTCGACCATATCGGTGGCGCAGAGTTTCGGCACCTGTATGCCTGCTTCCATCGAAGCGCGCATGATCGACGTGCCTTCCGGCACGGTGATGGCGCGGCCGTCGATGGTGAGGGTTACCTGGGCTTCGGATCGGGAAGCCGGCGTGCCGTAGTCGATTTCATGAACGAGGGACATTGTGTGTCTCCTTGCTGGAAAAAGTAAACGCGGGAGCAAGAATGCCCCCCTCTGGCCTGCCGGCCATCTCCCCCTCGGGTGGGGAGATCACAAAAGGCGGAACCGCCGTTTCAAGTGAGCCGACACGGAGGATGCGAGGTGCAACGGAAAGCGATGAGCGAGCCCCCAGCCGATCTCCCCCCTTGAGGGGGAGATGCCCGGCAGGGCAGAGGGGGGTGCTCAGGAACTCAGCCGGAGTTGACGTGCTCAAAACCATCATTCCGCCGCCTCCACCATCGGAGCCGGAGAAAAATCCTCCGGGAAATGGTTCATCGCGCTCATCACCGGATAGGGCGTGAACCCGCCGAGCGCGCAGAGAGAGCCGAACTTCATCGTATTGCAGAGATCTGCCAGCAACGCCTTGTTCTTCTCCGGCTCGATGCCCTGCCTGATCTTGTCGGCCGTCTCGACCCCGCGGGTCGAACCGATGCGGCACGGCGTGCACTTGCCGCAGCTTTCGATGGCGCAGAACTCCATCGCGAACCGCGCCTGTTTCAGCATGTCGGCCGAATCGTCGAACACGGTGATGCCGGCATGGCCGATCAGCCCGTCCCGGGCCGCAAAAGCTTCGTAGTCGAACGGCGTGTCGAACAGCGCCCGCGGGAAATAGGCGCCGAGCGGTCCGCCCACCTGCACCGCCTTCACCGGCCGGCCGGTCGCGGTGCCGCCGCCGATATGATCGACGATCTCGCCAAGCGACAGGCCGAAGGCAGTTTCGTAAAGGCCGCCATATTTGACATTGCCGGCGATCTGGATCGGGATCGTCCCACGCGAACGACCCATGCCGAAATCGCGATAGAAGGCGGCCCCCCGATCCATGATCACAGGCACCGACGCCAGCGAAATGACGTTGTTGACCACCGTCGGACGGCCCAGAAATCCCTGCAGCGCCGGCAATGGCGGCTTGGCGCGCACGACACCGCGCTTGCCTTCCAGCGAATTCAAGAGCGAGGTTTCCTCGCCGCAGACATAGGCGCCGGCGCCGGAACGGATCTCCATATCGAACGCATGCGCCGAGCCCATCACCGACGGACCAAGAATGCCGGCGGCGCGGGCGATCTCGACGGCTTCCGTCATCGTCGCGATCGCATGCGGATATTCCGAGCGGATATAGACATAACCCTTGGTGGCGCCCGTCGCGATGCCGGCGATGATCATGCCTTCGATCAGCACGAAGGGATCGCCCTCCATGACCATCCGGTCCGCGAAGGTGGCGCTGTCGCCTTCGTCCGCATTGCAGACGATATACTTCTGCGGCCCGGCCGCATCCATCACCGTCTTCCATTTGATGCCGGTCGGGAAGCCGGCGCCGCCACGGCCTCGAAGGCCGCTGTCGGTGACCTGGGCGACGATCTCGGCTCGCGTCATGGCGATCGCGTTTTCGAGCCCCTTGAAGCCCTGATAATGGCGATAGTCATCGAGCGACAGCGGATCGGTGACGCCGCAACGGGAAAAAGTCAGCCGCGTCTGCTGCCGCAGGAAGGGGATGTCCTTGGTCGGCCCGAGATGCAAAGCATGCTGTCCGCCCTCCAGGAAGCCCGCATCGAACAGGCCCTTGACGTCGCCGGGCTTCACCGGGCCATAGGCGATACGGCCGTGCTCCGTGCGCACTTCAACCAGCGGCTCCAGCCAGAACATGCCGCGCGAACCGTTGCGGACGATCGTGGCATCGAGCCCGCGGGCCTCGATCTCCTGGGCGATCGCCTTGGCTACCTTCTCGGCACCCAGCGCCAGCGCGGCGGCATCGCGGGGAACGAAAATCGTCACCGTCATCGGCGTGCCTCCGCAACGATGTCGCTAAGACAGTGCTCATCGACACGACCAAAAACTTCGCCATCGAGCATGGCGGCGGGCGCACAGGCGCAGAGCCCGAGACAGTAGACCGCTTCCAGCGTCACCGCCCCGTCGAGCGTCGTCTGGTGGAAGTCGATACCCAGAAGCTCCCGGGCGCGATCTGCGATGCGGTCGCTGCCCATCGACTGGCAGGCTTCGGCACGACAGAGTTTCAGAACATGCCGGCCGGCCGGGTGGTCGCGGAATTCGTGATAGAAGGTGACGACGCCGTGCACTTCGGCGCGCGACAGGTTGAGTTCGCTGGCAATGACCGGCTTCACCTCTTCCGGCACATAACCGAACTCCGCCTGGATCGCGTGCAGGATCGGCAGCATCGGGCCTTCCAGATGCTTCAGATCCCTGATGATCTGAAGCGACCGCTCGGTGAATTCACCGGCGGAAATTCGCACATTCATAGTCTGTAGCCTCCCGGGCTGATCCGCTTCCGTTTTCGGGCGTCAGCGCCGCTACGACCGTAAGGGATCAGAAAGCTGGCGAAGTTGTCCGACAATCGAACTTCGCTTACTGGGAATGGAATGTTGCAACCGGGGCCGCAACCGTCAATAAAGGAGATCGGTTACGCGATAGAAAAAAGCTATCAAGCCATGGCGGCAGGAGTGAGGCTGCGAGCCTCGTGAAGCAGGGCCGAAACGAGCGGCGTAAAAGGCTCGCGATGGGTCGCGACAAGCCCGACGATATGCGTGGCTTCCGGCTCGACGATCGGGATAGTCCTGATTTGTTTTGCAAACCCGAATGATCGCGCCACGTTGCGCGGCATGATGCTCGCCCAGCGCCCGGTCCCCACATGCGAGAGAAGAACCACCATCGAGTTGGATTCGAGCATCGGCTTCACCGTGACCCCCGCCTCCGCGAGGTGCTGGTTGATGATCCGGCGGTTCTGCATGTCCGGCGTCAATAGACAGAGCCTAAGATCGGCCATCTCCTTCCAGGTGACGCTTTCCCGGTCGGCATAGGGCGCCCCTTCGGCGGTCACCAGATTGTAACGCTCCGCATAGAGCGGCACGCTCGTCACCCGTCCGAGCGGCTCGTTGTCGAGATAGGTGATGCCCGCATCGATCTCGAAATTGTCGAGCTGCGACAGCACCTGCAGGGAATTGCGCGAGACGACGGAAAAGGTGACCTCCGGGTGCTTGGCCTGAAAGGGCTCGGTCAGCCTGGGGATCATCGCCAGCGCCGTCGGGATCGACGCGAGCCTTATATGGCCGACAAGGCCCTTGCGGGCGGCGCGCATTTCCTCGCGCATGGTGCGCGCATCGCCGACGATGCGTTTTGCCCATTCAAGCACGCGCTGGCCCTCCGGTGTCAGCCCCTGGTAACGCGAGCCGCGCACCACCAGCTGCACGCCGAGCTGCTCCTCGAGCTGGCGGATCGCGGCCGAGAGCGAAGGCTGCGAAATGCCGCATTCCTCCGCCGCCCGGCCGAAATGGCCTTCGCGCGCAAGCGCAATGAAGAATTCCAGCTTGTCGATCATCGCGTGCCTCCACCCACAAGCGCTAACAAGATGGCGCGGCACATACAAGCAGGCATCCGGCAAGCAGGCATCCGGCCGCAACGATAGCCGCCGCCGAGACGACCGCCGCCCAAAGAAAAAGGCGGCCTTTCGGACCGCCTCGATCTTTCACAGAAAATTTTGAAGTATCAGGCGGGAATGACGACACCGTTGAGGTGGGTCAATTCCGCCAGGAACTGCTCGAGCTTCGTCTTGTGCTCGTCGTTCTGCGCATTGTTGATTTCGCCCTGTGTCGTCTCGATCCGCTTCTGCAGCGTCGCGTGGGTCAGCTCGCTCGCCGGAACCGCGGATTCGGCCAGCAGCGTGCAGCCGGTCGGCAGGATGTCGGCGAAGCCGCCGAAAACCACGTATTTGTTGACCTGCCCGGAGGCGAGCTTCACCGAGACGACGCCCGGCTTAATCGTCGTCATCGTCGGCGCGTGGTTGGCCAGCACCGTCATTTCGCCAAGCGTCGCCGGGATCACCACTTCGGTGACCTTTTCCGACACGAGCAGGCGCTCGGGCGAAACCAGTTCAAAGTTGAAAGAGTCGGCCATGAAGGTCCACTTCCTCAAAGCAATTCCAGCAAAAGTGCGAAGCGGTTTTGCGTCCGGAATTACGAAAACTAAATCAACAGGGCATCGAGGCAATTCTTGCCGGGAAGCCCGCGTGTTTTATGCGGGAAAGGCGCGCCGGAGATGTTCCCGCGCGCCGTTTCGTTCAAGATCAGGCGGCTTCGGCCAGCTTCTTGGCCTTTTCCATGGCTTCTTCGATCGAGCCGACCATGTAGAAAGCAGCTTCCGGAAGATGGTCGTAGTCGCCGTTGACGAGGCCCTTGAAGCCCTTGATCGTGTCTTCGAGCGCAACCAGCTTGCCCGGCGAACCGGTGAAGACTTCGGCGACGAAGAACGGCTGCGACAGGAAGCGCTCGATCTTGCGGGCGCGGGCAACCGTCATCTTGTCGTCTTCCGACAGTTCGTCCATGCCGAGGATGGCGATGATGTCCTGGAGAGCCTTGTAGCGCTGCAGGGTCGACTGGACCTTGCGGGCGATTTCATAGTGCTCTTCGCCGACGACCATCGGGTCGAGCATGCGCGAGGTGCTATCGAGCGGGTCGACGGCCGGGTAGATGCCCTTTTCGGCGATCGAACGCGACAGAACCGTCGTTGCGTCCAGGTGGGCGAACGAGGTTGCCGGTGCCGGGTCGGTCAAGTCGTCGGCGGGAACGTAGATGGCCTGGACCGAGGTGATCGAGCCCTTGGTCGTGGTGGTGATGCGTTCCTGCATCGCACCCATGTCGGTGGCGAGCGTCGGCTGGTAACCCACGGCCGAAGGAATACGGCCGAGCAGAGCCGACACTTCCGAACCTGCCTGGGTGAAGCGGAAGATGTTGTCGACGAAGAACAGAACGTCCTGGCCCTTGTCGCGGAAGTCTTCAGCGATGGTCAGACCGGTCAGAGCGACGCGGGCGCGCGCACCCGGCGGTTCGTTCATCTGGCCGTAGACGAGGGCTGCCTTCGAGCCTTCGCCGCCGCCATGCTTGTTGACGCCCGATTCGATCATTTCGTGGTAAAGGTCGTTGCCTTCGCGGGTACGCTCACCGACGCCTGCGAACACGGAGTAACCGCCGTGCGCCTTGGCGACGTTGTTGATGAGTTCCATGATCAGAACCGTCTTGCCGACGCCTGCGCCGCCGAAGAGGCCGATCTTGCCGCCCTTTGCGTAAGGCGCGAGAAGGTCGACGACCTTGATGCCGGTCACCAGGATCTGGCCTTCGGTCGACTGCTCGACATAGGCCGGCGCTTCCTGGTGGATGGCGCGCTTGCCGGACGTGGTGAGCGGACCGGCTTCATCGACCGGCTCGCCGATGACGTTCATGATGCGGCCGAGCGTTTCCGGACCGACCGGAACGGTGATCGGAGCGCCGGTATCGGTGACCTGCTGACCACGAACCAGACCTTCGGTCGAGTCCATCGCGATGGTGCGGACGGCGCTTTCGCCGAGGTGCTGCGCGACTTCGAGAACGAGGCGGTTGCCGTTGTTGTCGGTTTCAAGCGCGTTCAGGATCGCCGGCAGTTCGCCGTCGAAAGCGACGTCGACGACAGCGCCGATAACCTGGGTCACCTTGCCGAGGGACGAGCCCGTTGCGGTAGCCATGATTCTTACCCTCTTTCTTTACCTCAGAGCGCTTCCGCGCCCGAAATGATTTCGATGAGTTCCTTGGTGATCTGTGCCTGGCGCTGACGGTTGTAGGAGAGCGTCAGCTTGTTGATCATGTCACCGGCATTGCGCGTCGCGTTGTCCATTGCGGACATCTGCGCGCCATAGAAGGAAGCGTTGTTTTCGAGCAGGGCCCGGAAGATCTGCACGGCGACGTTCTTCGGCAGCAGGTCCTCGAGGATTTCCTCTTCGCTCGGCTCGTATTCGTAGAGCGCCGAGGAGGCGCTTGCCGGCTCGGTGGTCTCGAACTTGGCCGGAATGATCTGCGAAGCGGTCGCTACCTGCGAAATGACCGACTGGAAACGTGCGTAGAACAGCGTCGCGATGTCGAACTGGCCGGCATTGTAGAGCGCGAGCACCTTGTGCGCCACCTCGTCCGCCTGGGCGAAACCGAGCGACTTCACTTCGCGGAACGTCACGTAGTCGACGATGTTTTCGCGGAACGAGCGGCGCAGGATGTCGTTGCCCTTGCGGCCGACGGTGAGGATCTTCACCGTCTTGCCCTGGGCCAGCAGCTTCAATGCGTGATCGCGTGCGAGACGGATGATCGAGGAGTTGAAGCCCCCGGCCAGGCCGCGTTCGCCGGTCGCGACGATCAGCAGATGAACCTGATCCTTGCCCGTGCCCGAAAGCAGGAGCGGCGCTTCCGCGTTGCCGGCATTGGCGGCCGAAAGGCCGGCCAGCACCTTGGTCATACGTTCCGCGTAAGGACGGGCGGCCTCGGCCGCCTCCTGGGCACGGCGCAGCTTCGCCGCGGCGACCATTTTCATCGCCTTGGTGATCTTCTGCGTCGCCTTGACGGAGGCGATCCGGTTTTTCAGATCCTTAAGTGAAGGCATCCGTTATCGGTCCCCTGGGGGTTAGGTGGGCTTGATCCGTTCTCAGGCGAAAGACTTGGCGTAGCTGTCGAGAGCTGCCTTCAGCTTTGCGCGCGTGTCGTCGGAAAGCTGCTTCTCGCTACGGATCGTATCGAGGAGTGCCTTGCCTTCGGAGCGGAGGTACGAGAGGAAGCCCTGCTCGAACTTGCCAACCTGGTTGACGGCGATCTTGTCGAGGTAGCCGTTGACGCCGGCGAAGATCACGGCGACCTGCTCTTCCGTCTTCAGCGGCGAGAACTGCGGCTGCTTCAGGAGTTCGGTCAGGCGTGCGCCGCGGTTCAGGAGGCGCTGCGTCGAGGCGTCCAGGTCGGAACCGAACTGGGCGAAGGCGGCCATTTCGCGATACTGGGCGAGCTCGCCCTTGATCGAGCCGGCAACCTGCTTCATTGCCTTGATCTGCGCGGCAGAACCGACGCGGGAAACCGACAGACCGACGTTAACGGCCGGACGGATGCCCTGGTAGAAGAGGTCGGTTTCGAGGAAGATCTGGCCGTCGGTGATCGAGATCACGTTGGTCGGAATGAAGGCCGAAACGTCGTTACCCTGGGTTTCGATGACCGGCAGAGCCGTCAGCGAACCGTTGCCGCGCTCGTCGGAGAGCTTTGCAGCACGCTCCAGAAGGCGGGAATGCAGGTAGAAGACGTCGCCCGGATAGGCTTCGCGGCCCGGCGGGCGGCGCAGCAGCAGCGACATCTGGCGGTAGGCGACAGCCTGCTTGGAAAGGTCGTCGTAACCGATCAGGGCGTGCTGGCCGTTGTCACGGAAATATTCACCCATGGCGCAGCCGGCGAACGGTGCGAGATACTGCATCGGAGCCGGGTCGGAGGCGGTCGCAGCAACGATGATCGAGTACTGCAGCGCGCCGCGCTCTTCGAGAACCTTCACGAACTGGGCAACCGTCGAGCGCTTCTGGCCGATAGCGACGTAGACGCAGAACAGCTTTTCCGACTCGGGGCCATTGTCGTGAATGGCCTTCTGGTTGAGGATCGTGTCGAGAATGATCGCGGTCTTGCCGGTCTGGCGGTCGCCGATGACCAACTCGCGCTGGCCGCGGCCGACCGGGATGAGCGCGTCGATGGCCTTGAGGCCGGTCGACATCGGCTCATGAACCGACTTGCGCGGAATGATGCCCGGAGCCTTGACGTCGACGCGCGAACGGCGCGACGCATTGATCGGACCCTTGCCGTCGATCGGGTTGCCGAGCGCGTCGACGACGCGGCCGAGCAGTTCCGGGCCGACCGGAACATCGACGATGGCGCCGGTCCGCTTGACGGTGTCGCCTTCCTTGATCTCGCGGTCGGAACCGAAGATGACGACGCCGACATTGTCGGCTTCGAGGTTGAGCGCCATACCACGGATGCCGCCCGGGAATTCGACCATTTCGCCGGCCTGGACGTTGTCCAGACCGTAGACGCGGGCAATGCCGTCGCCGACGGACAGAACCTGTCCGACTTCGGAAACCTCAGCCTCCTGGCCGAAGTTCTTGATCTGGTCTTTCAGAATTGCGGAAATTTCCGCGGCGCGGATATCCATCAGCCAACCTCTTTCAGTGCAAGCTTAAGGGTGGAAAGTTTGGTGCGAAGGGAGGTGTCGATCTGACGAGAACCGACCTTGACGATCAGACCGCCGAGGATCGACGGATCGATCGTCACGACGATTGCGACGTCCTTGCCGGTTACGCCCTTCAGCGCCGACTTGAGTTCGTTTTCCTGCGCCTGGGAAAGCGCATGCGCCGAGGTGACCTCGGCAGTGATTTCACCGCGATGCTCTGCGGCGATCTGGCGGAAGGCGCGGATCATGCCGGGCATCGCAAACAGGCGACGATTGCCGGCGACGACCTTCAGGAAATTGGCCACGAGACCGGAAATGCCAGCCTTCTCGGCAACGGCGATCACGGCCTTCTGCTGGTCCTCGGCGGAAAACACCGGGCTTGCGACCAGGCGTCGCAGGTCTTCGCTCTCATCCAGCAGCGCCTGAAAACGATCAAGATCGGCACCGACCTTGTCGACCGAACCGGTCTCGAGAGACAGTTCGAAAAGCGAGGAAGCGTAACGCTCCGCTACACCGGAAATAAGCTGGGACGTGTCAGCCACGGGCACAGTTTCCCTGTATTGCCATCCAAGCGCCAGACCCTGCGGGAGAGGTGAAGCAAGAGCTTGAAATCGTTTGATTTTTTCTCAGAACCTGTAGGGCTGGCGCCCTACCCTTTCCGACTTTCGCGGTCCGTCTAGCATAGGCTGTAAGGACTCGCAACACGCCTGATAACGGAAAAAGCCGGACGCGCAAGGGCTGAGAGCGATTTTATGCCGGAAGCGGAAGGATTTTCGGCCGGCTGAGGCTTCGACTTTCGAACAGACGCGTCAGATATAGCCGAAGACATAGGCGAGCGGCCCGCCGGCCAGCACAACCTGAAGTAAGAAAAATGCGATATTTCTGGGCGTGAAGCCGCGATCGAGAGCGCAGGACAGCAACCGTCCGAGAGCGGCAAATCCGAGCGCGATCCCGAGCGTCATGTAGATCCAGTCCTGGGCGAGCATGATCGCCGCCAGACCGAAGCCGAGATGATGGGCGCCACTCGAACGGACCGCGGCATAACCTTCCGGACGGACCTCGCCGATCTGGAACGCCGCCAGGCGCAGAACGGTCGCAGGAAACAGGAAAACGAGAAGGCCGAGTGCCGCGGTTGCCGCCGCGCAGACGAAAGCCACCTGCTCGCCGAGTTCAGTGGGAAAATAGAGTTCCATCGCGGCCTCGCATCATTCGAATCGCCAGATTCTAGCGCAACCGGTAAACAAGTCGCAAAGAACCGCGGTCAAAGAAAACTCTGCGGATCGATATCGAGCTGGATCTGCACCGAGCCGCGTTGTTTCGGGCCGTTTTCCAGCATCGCCCGCAAAAACGCCTGCATGTCGGAATTGCGCCGGCCATGCACCAGGAGCCGGAAGCGATGCCGGCCGCGCACAAGCGCCAACGGTGCTTCCGCCGGACCCAGCACAGAAATGCCGGTGACTTTCGGCGCCGCGGCCCTGAGGCCCCGCGCATGGGTTTCCGCATCCGCCCGGGTATCCGCCGAGACGATCAGAGAGGCCAGCCGGCCGAAAGGCGGCAGGATCGCCTTTTCGCGCTCGGCGATCTCGCGCTCGTAGAAGGCGCCGGCATCGCCGGAGACGATCGCCTGCATCACCGGATGCTGCGGCTGGAAGGTCTGCAGCAGGCCGTGGCTCTTGAGGCCGGTTCGCCCGGCCCGGCCCGTCACCTGGGAGAGAAGCTGAAACGTGCGCTCGGCGGCGCGCGGATCGCCGTTGGACAGGCCGAGATCGGAATCGACGATGCCGACCAGCGTCATCAGCGGGAAGTTATGTCCCTTGGCGACGAGCTGGGTGCCGATGACGATATCCGCCTCTCCCTTGGCGATTGCCTCCAGTTCCAGCCGCATGCGCTTGACGCCGCCGAGCAGGTCCGACGACATGACGATCGTCCGAGCATCCGGAAAATGCTTTTCGACTTCCTCCGCGATCCGCTCGACACCGGGGCCGCAGGCGACCAGATGGTCGAACGTGCCGCACTCCGGGCAGGCTTCCGGCGTCCGCTCCGAATAACCGCACTGATGGCACTGGATCTGGCTCTTGAACCGGTGCTCCACCAGCCAGCTCGAACATTGCGGGCACTGGAACCGGTGGCCGCAGACGCGGCAGAGCGTCAGCGGCGCATAACCCCGCCGGTTGAGGAACAGCAGCGACTGCTCCTTGCGCTCGATCGTCCTGCCGATCGCCCTGAGAAGCACCGGCGACAGGAAGCCGCCGCGCTCCGGCGGATGCCGCCGCATGTCGATCAGGTGCAGGTTCGGCAGCGCCGCATCGCCGAAACGGGTCGGCAGGTGCACGGTGTTGTAGCGGCCGGCAAGCCCGTTGACCTGGCTTTCCACCGAGGGCGTCGCCGACACCAGCACGATCGGGAAATCGCCGATCCGGGCCCGCACCACCGCCATGTCGCGGGCATTGTAGAAGACCCGGTCCTCCTGCTTGTAGGCAGGGTCGTGCTCTTCGTCGACGATGATCAGGCCGAGATCCTCGAAAGGCAGGAACAGCGCCGAGCGCGCCCCCGCCACCACCTTCACCTCGCCGGTCACCACCCCGCGCCAGACCTTTTCGCGCATGCGGGGGGCAAGATCTGAGTGCCATTCGCCGGGCTTGGCGCCGAACCGCTCCTGGAAACGTTCGAGGAAGCTCGAGGTCAGCGCGATTTCCGGCAGCAGGATCAGCACCTGCTTGCCGCGCCTGAGCGTTTCGGCGATCGCCTCGAAATAGACTTCCGTCTTGCCCGAACCCGTGACCCCGTCGATCAGCGAGGTGGAGAACCCGCCTGCCCGGATCGATTCCAGGATTTCAACGGAGGCCTGTTTCTGCGGCCCCTCGATGCGCGGGCTCGTATAATCCGGGTCAGGCCTCGCCACGACCGGCGGCGGGGGCAGGAACACCGTCTCGAATATTCCCTGCGCTGTCAGCCCGTCAACGACGCTCACGGAAACGCCGGCGGCATGCGCCAGCCCGCTACGGGTCCAGGGAATTTCTTCCTCGCCGGCGATATCGAGCACGCGCGCGCGCGCCGGCGTCAAACGCTCCGGCTGGCCACCGAGATATCGAAGACCTTCGACCATAGGCTCGGGATCGAGCGCGGCCGGTGCGCGGATCGCCATACGCGCCACGAGGCCGGGCGGAGACAGCGTATAGCTCGCCACCCAATCGACGAAATCGCGCATCTCCTTGGACAGCGGCGGGCAATCGAAGACCAGCGTGATCGGCCTCAGCTTCTTCGGATCGAGCTTGTCGTCGTTCTCGCCGTCCCACACGACGCCGATCAGTTGCCGCGGGCCGACCGGCACCTGCACGACCGAACCGGGCTCGACATGCACACCGTCCGGCACGGCATAACTATAGGCAACCGGCACCGGCAGCGGTACCAGCACCGGCACCACCCTTACCAATGACGGCGCTTCGAACAGCGAACCGAAGAGATCGGACGAATCTATGCCCATGGGCGGCGACCATGCCCAAACCCGGAACAAAAGTGAACCCTAAACAGGATCACTCGTCCTCGTCTTCACCGTCTATGACGCCGGTCAGCCGCATGCCGTCGATCCAGGTGGCGCCTTGCCTGCGGATCACCCGCCGCGGTCGCGTGCCGCAACGCTCCTGAACGGCGGCGGCAAGCAGTTCGGAATGGGTGACGATCCAGACCTGGCTGTGGCGAGCCGCCTGCGCGATCATCTCGGCCAGCGGCGGCAGCATGTCCGGGTGCAGGCTGGCCTCCGGTTCGTTGAGCGCGATCAGCGGCGGCTGGCGATAGGACATCAGCGCAGCCGCGAGCCCGAGGAAGCGGATCTGCCCGTCGGAAAGCTCGCGCGGCTGAAACACCCGGGCAGGAAAATCCGGAAAGACGAGCCCGAATTCGGCGTGCTCGCCGGGTTCCGGAACCCGAAGCTTCGCCCCGCCGAAGGCATCGGCGATCGCCCGGTCGAGCTCCACCGTATCTCCGCGGGTATGGACCAGCGTCGCAAAGACCGCCGCCATATTGCCACCGTCCTCGTCAAGCAGCGGCGAGGTCACCGCAAGGCATGGCTGCCGCAACGGCGAATCCCGGTCGGTGCGGAACCCGTGGAAGAACCGCCAGCCATCGACCATCCGCCGAAAAGCGCCGGCTTCCGGATAATGCCCGGCATCGCCGAGAAGGGCGATCGCCGTCTCGGAGGTCATCGCCTGTTCGGGATATTGCTCCATCCGGCCGCCGGTCCCCCGCACCATGATGCCCGGCCCGGCGCGCTTCATCATCGTCACCGGCCGCGAACCGGTTTCGACGACAAGCTCCTCCTCCTTCACTTGCGGCTCGAAGGCAAAGCCCGCAGCATCGACAGGTGGCCGAAGCCCCGCCTCGACCCGGTAGCGGAACGTCACCGCCCGCTCCTCGTCAAGAACTTCGACCTCGAGCTTGATACGGAAATTCTTCTCCTGTCGACGCGTGCCCGACCAGAGCGCCGACGCCATGCCGCCCTCCGCGGCGATCTCGTAGGCGAGATTGCCGCGAACCGCCGCCTGTACCAGCTGCAGCGCCCGGTAGAGATTGGATTTTCCGACGCCATTCTCGCCGATGAACAGGTTGACGCCGGCCAGATCCATGCGGATCGAGCGCAGCGACCGGTAGTAGGCGGCAAACATCGAGCGAAGCAGCATGCCCTATTCCTAGCCGAAGAGCGGGATGAAAAGAATGCAACTTAGGCGAGACGCAGGCTATGCGTATAGCTCTCGCCGGTCAGCGGCTGAAATCCCATGGCCTGCCAGAAACGGCGGGCGTCATCGCTGCCGGCATGGACGGTCACGACCGGGGTGAAGGCGCGGGCATGTTCGAGCAGCCGCTCGGCAAGACGCCGGCCTATCCCCTTGCCCCGATATGGCTGCGACACATAAAAGCGGCGCATCCGCAGCCAGTCGGCCCGCGTCGGTTCGACCGTCATCCCGCCGACCCCGATCATCCGCCCCCGATCATGGGCACCGAGCAGGCTTTCGCCGCGCCGTTCGAACCGGTTGGTCCCGGCCGACCATTCCTCGGCAATCCGCAGGATATGATTATAACCTTCCTGCCTGGCAGCCTCCGCCAGCAGTCCGATGTCGCTGGCAAGCCGCTTGCCGAAGGGAGCAATCACAATACCCAGGCCTTCCAGGACCAGATCTTCAGTGCCTAACGCTTCGGAACCGATATCTCCGGGGCTCATGTCTTTCACGCCGCCGACGCCGTCTGCGGTTTCTCGGCGGGCTTGAACACCGCATCGCCATCGGCGGCAAGCTCGAACACGGTGTGCTGCTCCAGGGCCTTGGTCACCTCCGTCATGTCGCCTTCCAGCGCCGACGGCGGGATCATCTGCCCGACCGTGAAATCGAAATGGTCGCCCTTCTTGTTCAGAAGCTCGTAGAACACCGTCATGTCCCGCAATTCCGTCGACCACTTGGCGAACCAGTAGAACAGGCCGGAATTGCGCGCCCGCATGTGGATCGGCAGGATCGGCAGGTTGTATTTGCGGGCGAGGCTGACGGCCGACGTTTTCCATGGCCGCTCGTTCAGCCTGCCGTCCGCCCAATAGGCGATCCGTCCCGACGGGAACAGCACCATGACCTTGCCGTCCGCAATGGTCTTGTTGGTCAGCACCAGCGTCTCACGGGCCTTGAGCTTGGTCTTGTGCTCCTCCCGCCACTCGACGGGAATGATCATCTCGGCAAAACGCGGATTGACGCGCACCGCATCGCGGTTGGCGAACACCATCATGTCGGGCCGGCGCGATTTCAGGAGGTCGAAGACGGCAACCCCGTCGGCAATCCCGGTCGGATGATTGGCGACCAGAATGAACCCGCCCTTTTCGGGAATGCGCTCGGCATTGGCGACCGTCACGTCGAGCTTCAGGAGGTTGCTCATGTACTCGAAGCACTGGAAACCATTGAGCGTCGAGATGTCGTTGGCGAACCTGATCGCCCGGCCATAGCGCAGGAGCGTGTAGAGAAACGGCCGCATCACCGGCCAGAGCGGGTTCTGGACGATCCGCTGGCCGCGTTCGGCAATCAATGTGTCGACGATGTGGCCGGGTTTGCCTTGTGAGACGAGAGCGATTGTTTCCGCGAGATGTCCAAAAGTGGTCGTAGAATCACGGCGCGCCATAGAAACTCCCGCAGACAGGACCTGTCGGATATCGCAGCCCCGTATGATCGAACGATGACAACGTCTGCCAAGACTAAGGCAGGTTTAGGGATTTCGTAACGCCGTCCAGAGCAATCTGGGGCGCAACCCCTCCAAATTCAACGGGTCAGATCTTGAACGAGCTGCTGATTATCGCCGCACCCGATGTCATCGAAAAGCGTCGCGAATGGCTGGAGAGCTTGGCGAGCGAACGCCGGCTCTCGGAGAACACGCTCGATGCCTACGAGCGCGATAGCCGCCAGTTTCTGATGTTTCTGACCGCACATCTGGGCGGCCCCGCGAGGATTGCCGATATCCACACCCTGCGCCCCGCCGACCTGCGCGCCTTCCTGGCGTCCCGCCGCCGCGAGGGCTCCGGCGCCCGCTCGCTCGGCCGGCATCTCGCCGGGCTCCGTTCATTTCTTCGTTATCTCGAACGCAAGGGCCTGGTGAACGCCGCAGCCGCCGGCGCCATCCGGGCGCCGAAGCAGCCGAAGTCCTTGCCGAAACCGCTGACGGACCGGCAGGCGCTCAATCTGGTCACGACAGGCGCGCAGTTGCAGGAAGAACCGTGGATCGCCGCGCGCGACGCCGCCGTGCTGACCCTTCTCTACGGCTGCGGCCTGCGCATCTCCGAAGCGCTCGGGCTCAAGCCCCACGACCTGACGCCGGGCGCGACGACGCTGCGGATCACCGGCAAGGGCGGCAAGACCCGCCTCGTGCCGCTGCTGCAGATCGTATTCGACGCCGTTGAAGCCTACAGGAAACTCTGCCCCTACCATCTGGATGCGGAAAAACCGCTGTTCCGCGGCGCCCGCGGCGGCCCGCTGCAGCCGGCGATCGTCCAGCGGGAAATGCAGAAGCTCAGAAGCGCCTTCGGCCTGCCGGAGACGGCAACCCCGCATGCGCTGCGGCACTCCTTCGCCACCCACCTGCTCGCCGGTGGAGGCGACCTGCGCACCATCCAGGAACTGCTCGGCCATGCCAGCCTCTCGACCACCCAGGTCTATACCGGCGTCGATTCGTCCAGGCTGCTGGACGTCTACGACCGCGCCCATCCCCGCGCGTGAACCAAGTTTTAACCAGTTGCGTTAAACGCTTGTGCAGCCGCCACCGCTAACATGCCGGCGACCCTCGCAGACGGATGACATGATGACTCCCGCCCTTGCCTCTCCCACCGGCGCTTTCATGAAGCGCGCCCAAGGTTTCGTGCTGTGGCTGATCGCGGCGGCGCATGTCCTTGCACTTGCCTCCCTCCTTCTGGTCCTCGGCTCCTTGTCGCCGGCTCGGGCGGAAACGCCCGCCTGCGACGGCCGCAACCTGCTCGACGAGATGAAGGCCGCGAAATCGCCGGTCTACGATCAGATCGTCGCCGAAGGCAGAAAGGTGCCGAACGGCAAGGGCATCTTCTGGAAGATCGAGAAGGACGGGCTGACGCCCTCCTATCTGCTCGGCACGATGCACGTCTCCGATCCGCGGGTGCTGAAAATGCCGCTGGGCGCTGCCGAGGCGCGCTCGAAAGCAAAGACTATTATCATCGAATCCGACGAGGTGATCGACGAAAAGAGGGCCATGGCCAAGATGCTGGCCAAACCGGAACTGATGATGCTGACGGACGGCAGCACGATCGATTCGCTGTTGTCGAAGGACGACGTCGCGCTGCTCGAAACCGGCCTCAAGGCACGCGGGGTGCCGCTTTCGGCCGTCTCGCGGATGCGTCCATGGATGCTGATGGCGCTCGTCTCCGTGCCGGCCTGCGAGCTCGCCCGCAAGGCGCAGAACGTCGCCTTCCTCGACAGGAAGATCGCCGAACAGGCCACCGCCGAAGGCAAGCCGGTCAAGGGGCTGGAAACGCTCGAAGAACAGGCCGCGGCGCTGAACGCCATTCCGATCGATCTTCACTTGAAGTCGCTGATCGAGACCATCAAGCTCGGCAAGCGCGTCGACGACATTTTCGAGACGCTGACGGAAGTCTATCTTTCCGGCGAGATCGGCATCGCGATGCCGATGCTGAAGGCCGTGGCGCCCGACGGCACCGAGGACGAGGCCGGTTACGGCGACTTCGAGAACCTCGTGGTCAGCAAGCGCAACCACATCATGGCCGAGCGGGCAGCGCCCATCCTTGGCCAGGGCGGCGCCTTCATGGCCGTCGGGGCGCTTCACCTACCCGGCGAGGAAGGCCTTGTCGAACTCTTCCGCAAACAGGGCTTCAAGGTGACGGCGGTCAATTGACGCCGCTCGTCATCCGCTTCAGCACGTTCGTCTTCCAATAGAACTGGTGGACCAGGACGCCGCCGATATGGGCGGCGATCAATGCCCACATCAACAGTTTCAATGGGCCCGTATGCGCGAAGGCCGCGGTCTTGTTCCCGAAATACCAGGCGCCGATGCCGGCAAGAGGCATCAAGAAGAACAGCGCATAGAAGGCCCAGTGGCCAACCCTTGCCACCATCCGCAAGAACGGCGGTTCCTCCACCGGCTCCGGCGGCACGCCCTGGGCGAACCGCAGACAGAGCCGGATCACCGCGAGCACCAGCACGCTGATGCCGACATAGGCATGGATATTTGCCGCACTCACCTGCTCCGGCGTCAGCGCCTGCCCCCGGAACATCAGCCGCCCGGCAGTCTCCATGGCATCAGTGAAAAGCAGGTTGAAAAGAATAAGCGCTGCCATCAGCCAATGCGTGATACGTTGCGGCACCGAGAAGGATGAAACCATTTTCTTGACCTTTTTCAGAAGGTTAGAGTGATGGTATCCAGTCTATGCCTGTCTGGCGGACGCTCAAGCGAAACCGGCAAGCCTGTCCAAGATTTAATCCTGGAATTGACCAATCATAATTTCAACTGACCGTAATTGCTATTCCGAAGGCCATTCGGCGCCATCGATGTTTTGGCCCCCGTAGAAAATCCGCAGAATGATGATGCTGCCATCTGCCAGACGATACGCCACGATGACCCGGCGCTCGAATACGATCGTCCTTACGCCTTCTGCCAGATCGTCCCGGCGCCGGCCGCGTTCCGACATCGTCGCCAGAGTGGCACTGAAAGCCCGGATGCGCCGGACAAAGGCGATCGCCCGCTCCGGGCTGTCATTGGCAATAAAATGGTAGATAGCCTCAAGGTCCGCATCCGCAAGCGGATGAAACAAAACCTCACGAACCATTCGGATTACTCTTCACCCGAGCTGCGTGCAGGCGCTCCAGTCGATCGAAAACTTCCTCCGCTGGTATAGCTGGCCGCGGATCTTCCAGCGCCTCCCGGATTTTCGCATCCGCCACCTGATCGAGAACATGCTCTTCCCGATCGAGCGCCCGCAGAGCCGCCCGCATAACCTCGCTGGTCGAGGCATAGTAACCCGCCTCGACGCGCGATCTGATCGCATCGACCATGTGAGACGGCAAACTGACACTGATCTTTTCGTTCATCGCAGTCACTGTGCTCCAACGAAAAAAGGGTAGGACAAAATCCTACCCTTTTCAATCTTCGCTTACGATCGTCCGATCACATATGGATCGGCTTGAAGAAGGTCCCGAGCGCCGCTTCCTTGACGGCTTCGGACATGGTCGGGTGCGCGTGGCAGGTCCGGCCGAGGTCTTCCGAGGAGCCGCCGAATTCCATCAGCACGGCGATCTCGTGGATCATTTCGCCGGCACCGAAACCGACGATGTGGCCGCCGAGGACCCGGTCGGTGTCCTTGTCGGCGAGGATCTTCACGAAACCGTCCGTCGCCAGCATGGCGCGGGCGCGACCGTTGGCGGTGAACGGGAACTTGCCGACCTTGTAGGCGATGCCCGCCGCCTTCAGCTCTTCCTCAGTCTTGCCGACGGAGGCCACCTCCGGCTGCGTGTAGACGACGCCCGGTATGACGTCGTAATTCACATGGCCATGCTGGCCGGCGATGATTTCGGCCATCGCGACACCTTCGTCTTCCGCCTTGTGGGCAAGCATCGGACCGCGAACGACGTCGCCGATCGCGTAGATGCCTTCGACATTGGTCTTGAAGTGGCCGTCGATCTCGACGCGGCCGCGGTTGTCGAGCTTGACGCCCGCTTCTTCCAGACCGAGGCCTGCGGTATACGGCTTGCGGCCGGTGGCGATCAGCACGACATCGGCTTCGAGCGTCTGGGCGTCGCCGCCCTTGACCGGCTCATAGGTAACCTTGGCGCCCGAGGCAGTCTTTTCGACGCCGGTGACCTTGGCATCCGTGCGGATGTCCATGCCCTGCTTCGCCATCATCCGCTGGAACTGCTTGGACACTTCGCCGTCCATGCCGCCGAGCAGCTTGTCGAGATATTCGACCACTGTCACCTTGGCGCCGAGGCGCGACCACACCGAGCCGAGTTCCATGCCGATGACGCCGCCGCCGACCACGATCATGTGCGCCGGCACCTTTTCGAGCGCGATGCCGCCGGTGGACGAGATGATCACCTTCTCGTCGATCTCGACATTGACGCCCGGAATGCCGGCAACGTCGGAGCCGGTGGCGATGACGATGTTCTTCGTCTCCAGTTCCTGGGCCTTGCCGTCGTCGCCGGTCACCGAGACCTTGCCGGCCGAAACGACCTTGCCGGTGCCGATGAAGCCGTCGATCTTGTTCTTCTTGAACAGGAAGGAAACGCCGTCCACGTTCGACTTAACGGTCGCGTCCTTGTGAGCCATCATCTTTTCGAGATTGAGCTTCGGCGCGGAAACCTCGACGCCGAGCGCATCCATGCCGTGAGCCGCGTGGGCGAACATCTCGGAAGCGTGCAGCAGTGCCTTGGAAGGGATACAGCCGATGTTGAGGCAGGTCCCGCCATAGGTGGCGCGCTTTTCCACGACCGCGACCTTGAGGCCGAGCTGGGCAGCCTTTACCGCGCAGACGTAACCGCCGGGGCCGCTTCCGATGACGACGAGATCATATGCCATAGTTCTTTTTCCTTCTCTTCATCTCTTCGTTTCATCGCAATTCCGAACGCAAGACCGCTGCGCGTTTTTGCTGGAATTGCTTTAGCGCCCGCCACTCACATCGAGTATGGCGCCGGTTACGTAGGAAGCCGCTGGCGACAGAAAATAGAGGACGGCGTCCGCCACCTCCTCCGCCCTGCCCGGCCGTTGCATGGGAACGCTGGGCGCCATGTCGCGCGCCCGGTCCGGCAGCCCGCCGGACGCATGGATATCGGTGTCGATAATGCCGGGGCGGATCGCATTGACGCGCACGCCTTCGGTCGCGACTTCGCGCGCCAGGCCAATGGTCAGCGTATCGATCGCCGCTTTCGAGGCTGCGTAATCGACATATTGGCCGGGAGAGCCGAGCTTTGTCGCCATCGAGGAGATGTTGACGATGGCCCCACCCTTGCCGCCGTGTTTCGTCGACATGCGGCGCACCGCCTCGCCGGCGCAGAGGATCGAACCGGTGACATTCACCCGCATCATCCGCTCGATACGCTCGGCGCTCATCTCGTCCACGCGCTGCGGCATGTCGACGATACCGGCATTGTTGACCAGCCCGTCCAGCCGCCCGAAATGCCGGTCGACCGCCTCGAACATCGAGACGATCTCGGCGGCATTGCCGACATCCGCCTGGACGGCAATCGCCTCGCCGCCGGCGCCCTTGATTTCGGCGACCACCTTGTCGGCGGCCTCCCGATTGGAGGCGTAGTTCACCGCCACCCGCCAGCCGCGGCTGGCTGCCATGAGCGACACCGCCGCGCCGATGCCGCGGCTTCCGCCGGTCACCAGGAGAACAGGGGTTTCGCTCATGCCTTGCATTCCTTGAATTCGTAGAGGTCCCAAGGCACTTGTCTGAGACCGCTCTTGCCCCACAGCGTCGAATGGCGGATCGCCGGGCCGAAACCCGGCATCAGGATCGCGTCCGGCGCCGGGCTGTCCGCCGCGCCCAATATGTCGATATGGCCGGTCGCCACATCAAGGGCGTAGGGCACCCCGGTCCAGACGGTGCAGGCCCGAAGTTCCGCGCCCGTCGCATCGCCCTGCGGGCAGTTGTTCGTCACCATGCCGCCCGGCCGCCTGGATTCCTCGTCATACATAACATTGCCGTCGAGCTTCAGCTTGCCCCCGGCGATCGTGAACAGGTGGCTGACGACGGCCGCATCCGAACCGACCGGCTTGAACGAAAGCACCGTTCCGGCAGTCGCCTCGACGAACACCGCCTTCTCGATCGCGCAGCGTTCGGTCGCCCCAGCCACGCCCGGCACCAGGCAGAATATCGCAAGCCATGTCTTTGAGGAGCGGATCATGGCGTCACCGGAAAAGTGCGATGGTCATGGCAAGAAGCCCGATCAGGCTCACCGTCCAGACGAGGGACCGGATATACGGCACGCCACCCATGTAGAGCGGGATGTAGACGACCCGGGAGACCAGCCAGATCCAACCGCCGATCAGCCCCCAGCCGGACGCATCGTCTCCGGCAAAGGCAACGCCGAGCAGCAGGCCGACAAATGCCGGATAGGTCTCCTGGAAATTCCTCGAGGCGCGTGCGGCCCGCCCGGCGAACCTGCCCTTGGGCTCCACTCCCCCGTCCCGCGGTCCGGCGTTCCAGTCGCGACCCAGTTCACGGGTCGAGAGCGTGCCCTGCAACAGCACATGGAAGACCAGCAGGACAACGCTCAAGGCCAGCAGCGTCATGTATGGCGTTGCGGTGACCCCGAGCGTTTCCATAGGTTTGTTCCCGCCTTAGAGATCGAGAACCAGGCGTTCCGGATCTTCGAGGCTTTCCTTGACGCGCACCAGGAAGGTGACCGCTTCCTTGCCGTCCACCATACGGTGGTCGTAGGAGAGCGCCAGATACATCATCGGACGGATGACGATCTGGCCGCCGATGACGACCGGGCGGTCCTGGATCTTGTGCATGCCGAGAATGCCGGATTGCGGCGCGTTGAGGATCGGCGAGGACATCAGCGAACCGTACACGCCGCCGTTGGAGATGGTGAACGTGCCGCCCTGCATGTCGGCCATCGAGAGCTGGCCGTCGCGGGCGAGCTTGCCGAGGCGGCCGATATCCTTCTCGATTTCGGCGATCGACATCTGGTCGGCATTGCGCACCACCGGAACGACGAGGCCCTTGTCGGTGCCGACGGCGACGCCGACATGGCAGTAGTTCTTGTAGATGATGTCGGTGCCGTCGATCTCGGCGTTGACGGCCGGCAGTTCCTTCAGCGCGTGGGTCACGGCCTTGGTGAAGAAGCCCATGAAGCCGAGCTTCACGCCGTGCTTCTTCTCGAACACGTCCTTGTAGCGGTTGCGCAGGTCCATGACCGCCTTCATGTCCACCTCGTTATAGGTGGTCAGCATGGCGGCGGTGTTCTGCGCGTCCTTGAGGCGGCGGGCGATCGTCTGGCGCAGGCGCGTCATCTTCACGCGCTCTTCGCGGGACGCGTCGTCGGCCGAGGAAACCGGGCGCGGTGCAGCCGGAGCGGCGGGGGCCTGAGCCGGAGCGGAAATGCCCTTGGCGACGGCCGCGATCACATCACCCTTCAGCACCTGGCCGCGCTTGCCGGAACCGTCGATGTCGGCGGTCGAGATGTTGTTGTCGGCGGCGATCTTGGCGGCAGCCGGAGCCGGCGGCATCGAGGTTGCCGCGGCAGAAGCAGCGGCGGCCGGCGCCGGAGCAGCCGGTTCGGCAGCCTTGGCCGGGGCAGCTTCCGCTGGCTTTGCGGCCGGAGCGGCAGCGGCGGTACCGGCGGCACCCTCCGCGATCTGGCCCAGCAAGGCGCCGAGGCCGACCGTCTCGCCGTTGGCGGCGACGATTTCCGTGAGAACGCCGGCGGCCGGCGCGGGAACTTCCACGGTCACCTTGTCCGTTTCAAGTTCGAGCAGCGGCTCGTCGGCCTTGATCGTGTCGCCGACCTTCTTGAACCAGGTGCCGACGGTTGCCTCGCTGACGGATTCTCCGAGAGTGGGGACGCGGATTTCGGTGGCCATGATCTGTTTCCGTATTTGTCAGGTTGTGTCTGTGAAGGGTGAAGGGGCGGCTGGAAATCAGCCGCCGAGCGCGTCTTCGAGGAAGGCTTCGAGCTGTGCGAGATGCTTCGACATCTGCCCCGTTGCGGGAGAGGCCGCTGCCGGCCGGCCCGTGTAACGGACGCGCTGATACTTGGCATCGATATGCGCCAGAACCCATTCCAGATACGGGTCGATGAACGACCATGCACCCATGTTCTTCGGCTCTTCCTGGCACCAGACCATTTCCGCATTGCGGAAGCGGGAAAGCTCGTTGATCAGGGCCTTGGCCGGGAACGGATAGAGTTGTTCGATACGCAGCAGGTAGATGTCGTCGATGCCGCGCTTTTCGCGCTCTTCGAGCAGGTCGTAATAGACCTTGCCGGTGCAGAGCACGACGCGACGGATCTTGGCATCCTTCTGCAGCTTGATCGGACCGTCCTTGATGACCTCCGCATCGTCCCAGAGGAGGCGATGGAAGGAAGACTCGCCGGCCATTTCGGCAAGCGTCGAGGTGGCCCGCTTGTGGCGCAGCAGGGACTTCGGCGTCATCAGCAGCAACGGCTTGCGGAAGTCGCGCTTGGTCTGTCGGCGCAGGATATGGAAGTAGTTCGCCGGCGTCGTGACGTTGGCGACCTGCATGTTGTCTTCGGCGCACATCTGCAGCCAGCGCTCGAGGCGGGCCGACGAGTGTTCCGGACCCTGGCCTTCGTAACCGTGCGGCAGCAGGCAGACGAGGCCGGACATGCGCAGCCACTTGCGTTCACCCGACGAGATGAACTGGTCGAACACGACCTGCGCACCGTTGGCGAAGTCGCCGAACTGGGCTTCCCAGAGGGTCAGCGCATTCGGGCGGGCGAGCGAATAGCCATATTCGAAGCCGAGGACCGCCTCTTCCGAAAGCATCGAGTTGATGACTTCGTAACGGGCCTGGGTCGGCGACAGGTTGGCGAGCGGGATGTAGCGTTCTTCGGTGTCCTGATCGTAGAGGACCGAGTGACGCTGCGAGAACGTGCCGCGTTCGCAATCCTGGCCGGAAAGGCGGATCTTGGTTCCTTCGACGGCAAGCGAACCGAATGCCAGGGCTTCCGCCATGGCCCAGTCGATGCCTTCGCCGGTCTCGACCATCTGGGCGCGGTTTTCCATGAACCGCTTGATGGTGCGGTGGGCGTTGAAACCCTCCGGAATGGTCGAAAGCTTGCGGCCGATCTCGCGCAGTTCCTTCATCGGCATCGCGGTCTTGCCGCGGCGCTGTTCGTCGGCATTGTCGGCCGAGCGCAGGCCCGACCACTGGCCGTCAAGCCAGTCCGCCTTGTTCGGCTTGTAGCTCTGGCCGGCCTCGAATTCGGTTTCCAGATGGGCGCGCCAGTCGGCCTTCATCTTCTCGAATTCGCCGTCGGTGAGAAGACCTTCGGCGATCAGGCGGTCGGCATAGATCTGCGCGACGGTCTTGTGGGCGCGGATGACCTTGTACATCTTCGGCTGCGTGAACGCGGGCTCGTCGCCTTCGTTATGGCCGAAGCGGCGGTAGCAGAACATGTCGATGACGACCGGCTTGTGGAACTTCATCCGGTATTCGGTCGCGACCTTGGCTGCGTAGACGACCGCTTCCGGATCGTCGCCGTTGACGTGGAAGATCGGCGCTTCGATCATCTTGGCGACGTCGGACGGATAGGGCGACGAGCGCGAGAAGGCCGGATTGGTGGTAAAGCCGATCTGGTTGTTGACGATGACGTGCATCGTGCCGGCGACGCGGTGGCCGCGCAGGCCCGAAAGGCCGAGGATTTCGGCCACGACGCCCTGGCCCGCAAACGCGGCGTCGCCGTGCAGCAGGAGCGGCAGGACCTTGGAACGTTCCTTCAGCGGAATGATGTCGCCATCCCAGGCCTTGGCAAGCATGTCCTGCTTGGCGCGGGCCTTGCCCATGACCACCGGGTTGACGATTTCCAGATGCGACGGGTTCGCGGTCAGCGACAGGTGCACCTTGTTGCCGTCGAATTCGCGGTCGGAGGAAGCGCCGAGATGGTACTTCACGTCGCCCGAACCTTCGACCTCGTCGGGCTTGAAGGAGCCGCCCTTGAACTCGTGGAAGATGGCGCGGTGCGGCTTGCCCATGACCTGGGAGAGCACGTTCAGGCGGCCGCGATGCGGCATGCCGAGAACGACTTCTTCAAGGCCTTCCTGGCCGCCGCGCTTGATGATCTGTTCGAGCGCCGGGATCAGCGATTCACCGCCGTCGAGGCCGAAGCGCTTGGTACCCTTGAAACGGACGTCGAGGAACTGCTCGTAACCTTCCGCCTCGACCAGCTTCTGAAGGATGGCCTTCTTGCCGTTGGCGGTGAATTCGACGCCCTTGCCGGGGCCCTCGATCCGCTCCTGGATCCAGGACTTCTCTTCCGGATTGGAGATATGCATGAACTCGACACCGAGCGTCGAGCAATAGGTGCGCTCGAGGATCTCGATCATCTCGCGGACGGTCGCATATTCGAGGCCGAGCACGTTGTCGATGAAGATCTTGCGGTCGTAATCGGCTTCCGTGAAGCCGTAGGCCGTCGGCGAAAGCTCGTTATAGTCTTCCACCGGAGCGGCAAGGCCGAGAGGGTCCAGCTTGGCATGCAGATGGCCGCGCATGCGATAGGCGCGGATCATCATGATGGCGCGAACCGAGTCCCGGGTCGCCTGCAGCACTTCTGCTTCGCTGACCGGCTTGCCGGTTGCGACGGCGGCGGCTTCCGCCTTCGCCTTGACCTTGGTTTCGATCGCCTTTTCGACGATCGGCCAGTTGCCGTCGAGCGCCGAGACCAGTTCGCCATTGGCCGCGATCGGCCAGTTCCTGCGCTGCCAGGAGGCTCCCTTGGCGGCCGCCTTCACATCATCCGGGTTGTCGGCGAGCGCCTTGAAGAAGGCCTGCCATTCCGGCGCGACGGATGTCGGGTCGTCTTCGTACCGGGCATGCAGCTGCTCGATATAGGCCGCGTTCTGTCCGTCGAGGAAAGAGGTGATGAGGAACTGCTCGTTGGCTTCTTGCCGTGCCATGGTTATCTGCGGGCGCCGCGCCCGCCTCCTGACGTAATCGGAACCGGAACACTTCCGGCCTCCGCATTTTCTTGGTCTTCGTCTTGATACCGAACCGCCCTTGGCGGTCACGCGTCTTCAGAAACTGAGAGACGCAAAACATGGACAGGCGAAGCAATATGGCGGTTCGCCTGTCCCAAGCTTGTCGGATCAATCGCCACCTATCTATTGGCGGCGAGTGTCCTTTATGTGGCGTCAGCCCTTGAGGACTTCAACCAAGGTCTTGCCGAGACGGGCCGGAGACGGCGACACCTTGATGCCTGCCGATTCCATCGCGGCGATCTTCGATTCCGCATCGCCCTTGCCGCCGGAAACCACGGCACCGGCGTGACCCATGGTGCGGCCCTTCGGGGCGGTACGGCCGGCGATGAAGCCTGCCATCGGCTTCTTGCGGCCCTTCTTGGCTTCGTCCTTCAGGAACTGTGCCGCGTCTTCTTCCGCCGAGCCGCCGATTTCGCCGATCATGATGATCGAGGTCGTGGCGTCGTCCGCGAGGAACATTTCCAAGACGTCGATGAACTCGGTGCCCTTGACCGGGTCGCCGCCGATACCGACAGCGGTCGTCTGGCCGAGGCCTTCGTTCGAGGTCTGGAACACGGCTTCATAGGTCAGCGTGCCCGAGCGGGAAACGATGCCGACCGACCCCTTGCGGAAGATCGAGCCCGGCATGATGCCGATCTTGCATTCTTCCGGCGTCAGGATGCCTGGGCAGTTGGGGCCGAGCAGGCGCGACTTGGAGCGGTCGAGGCGAGCCTTGACGCGGACCATGTCCATGACCGGGATGCCTTCGGTGATGCAGGTGATGAACGGGACTTCGGCTTCGATCGCCTCGATGATCGCGTCCGCGGCACCTGCCGGCGGAACGTAGATCACGGTCGCGTCGGCGCCGGTGCGCTCCCTGGCTTCGGCAACCGAGGTGAAGATCGGCAGCGACGTACCGTCGACGCCGGACGACCACGATTCGCCGCCCTTCTTGGGATGAACGCCACCCACCATCTTGGTGCCGTAGTAGGCGAGCGCCTGCTCCGTATGGAAGGTGCCGGTCTTGCCGGTCAGGCCCTGGACGATGACCTTGGTGTCTTTATTGACGAGAATAGACATTGGTTCCGGTCCTTCCAGGTTAGGCTTGGATCGCCGCGACGATCTTCTTCGCCGCGTCGTCAAGGTCGTCAGCCGCCGTGATAGCGAGACCAGATTCGTTCAGGATCTTCTTGCCGAGCTCGACATTGGTGCCTTCGAGGCGCACGACGAGCGGAACCTTCAGGCCCACTTCCTGCACCGCCGCGACAACGCCTTCGGCGATGACGTCGCAGCGCATGATGCCGCCGAAGATGTTGACGAGGATGCCCTCGACCTTCGGGTCGGCGGTGATGATCTTGAAGGCCGCAGCCACCTTCTCCTTGCCGGCGCCGCCGCCGACGTCGCAGAAGTTCGCCGGCTCCTTGCCGTAGAGCTTGATGATGTCCATCGTCGCCATGGCGAGACCGGCACCGTTGACCATGCAGCCGATATTGCCGTCGAGAGCCACGTAGGCGAGGTCCCACTTGGAGGCTTCGATTTCCTTGGCGTCCTCTTCGGTCTCGTCGCGCAGCGCCTTGACGTCGTCGTGACGGAACAGCGCATTGCCGTCGAACGACATCTTGGCGTCGAGGACGCGCAGGTGGCCGTTCTTCATGACGATCAGCGGGTTGATCTCGAGAAGGGCCATGTCCTTCTCGTTGAAGGCCTTGTAGAGCAGCGGGAAGAGCGACTTGGCATCTTCGCCGGCAGCACCGTCGAGTTCCAGGGCCTTGGAGATCGCAGCGATATCGGCAGCCGTGACGCCGGCTTCAGGATCGATGGCGATCGTATGGATCTTCTCAGGGGTATCATGAGCAACGGCTTCGATGTCCATGCCGCCTTCGGTCGAAACGACGAACGCGACGCGGCCGACGGAGCGGTCGACGAGCAGCGAGCAGTAAAGCTCGCGGGCGATGTCGGCGCCGTCTTCGATATAGAGGCGGTTGACCTGCTTGCCTGCTTCACCGGTCTGAGCGGTCACCAGCGTGTTGCCGAGCATTTCCTTGGCATGCGCCTTGGCTTCCTCGATCGAGAAGGCCAGGCGAACGCCGCCCTTGGCGTCGGGGCCGAGTTCCTTGAACTTGCCCTTGCCGCGGCCGCCCGCATGGATCTGGCTCTTGACGACATAGAGCGGGCCGGGAAGCGACTTCGCAGCAGCTTCGGCTTCTTCAGCCTTCAGGATGGCTACGCCTTCCGCGACCGGCGCACCATAGCCCTTCAGCAGAGCCTTGGCCTGATATTCATGAATGTTCATGGGTTTATCCCTGTTTCGATGACTTCGGCGCGCTGGTTACTTGAGAGCCGGTGCGATGTTGATGCAGGCTTCGCAAAGACCGGCGACGGCGCCGACCGACTTCTGGAAGGCGGCCTCTTCGTCCTTGTTGAACTCGACTTCGATGATGCGCTCGACGCCGCCGGCGCCGATGATCGTCGGAACGCCGACATACATGTCCTTCACGCCGTACTGGCCGGAGAGATGGGCGGCAGCCGGCAGAACGCGCTTCTTGTCCTTGAGGAAGGATTCCGCCATTTCGATCGCCGAAGCGGCCGGAGCGTAATAGGCGGAACCGGTCTTCAGCAGGCCGACGATTTCGGCGCCGCCGTCACGGGTGCGCTGGATGATTTCTTCGAGACGTTCCTTGGTGACCCAGCCCATCTTGACGAGGTCGGTGAGCGGAACGCCGCCGACGGTCGAGTAACGGGCGAGCGGCACCATCGTGTCGCCATGACCGCCGAGAACGAAAGCGGTGACGTCCTGGACGGACACATTGAATTCTTCCGAGAGGAACAGGCGGAAGCGGGCCGAGTCGAGCACGCCGGCCATGCCGACGACCATGTTCTTCGGCAGGCCCGAGAACTTCTGGAGAGCCCAGACCATCGCGTCGAGCGGGTTGGTGATGCAGATCACGAAGGCGTTCGGGGCATATTTCTTGATGCCGGCACCGACCTGTTCCATGACCTTGAGGTTGATGCCGAGCAGGTCGTCGCGGCTCATGCCCGGCTTGCGGGCGACACCGGCGGTGACGATGCAGACGTCTGCGCCTTCGATGGCAGCGTAATCGCTGGCGCCGGAGAGCTTGGCGTTGAAGCCCTCGACCGGGCCGGACTGGGCGATATCGAGGCCCTTGCCCTGCGGAATGCCGTCGGCGATGTCGAAGAGGACGATGTCGCCCAGTTCCTTCAGGCTGGCGAGATGCGCCAGCGTGCCACCAATCATGCCAGAACCAATAAGTGCGATCTTCTTGCGCGCCATCGAAAAGCTTCCTTTCGAGATCCGATTCCACGGTGAGCCACGGCAAGGCTCGCCAATGTGCCAGTTCGCATACCGCCATCTCGAAAAAATGGCAATCGATTATTTTGAGCTGAGTTTTTTCAATCGGTTAGATGATAAAATTCTTACGTAAACGTAATAATTTCTGTCACTAAACCGTTAAGATGCGCGCCGCTTTTCCTGGTGCAGCGCAAGATAGTCCGGGCTGCGCATTTCGAAAAGGCGAGAGACGGTGCGATCGAACTCGAAACCTTCGGTGCCTCGACGCTCGATGAGAATCTCGTCCGGCACGGTGGCAGCCGAGATGTAGAGGCGGACCGATTGATCGTAGAAAGCGTCGACGAGATTGATCAGGCGCTTGGCCTCATTGCGCTTTTCCGGCCCGAGCCGCGGAATATGCTCGACGAAAACCGCATCGAAACGATCGGCGATCGCCAGATAATCGGAAGCGCCGAGGGGCTTGCCGCAGATGTCTGCGAAATTGAAGCGGGCTGCCCGCCCGGCTGCGGCCGGCACATGGATGCTGCGGCCCTTCATCGGGATATCGACCGGTTCGGATCGCTTGCCTTCCGTCACCTGATGCCAGGCGGATTCCATTGCCGCGTCGGCGCGTCCATCAAGCGGGGTGAGATAGACCGGCAGGCTTGCCAGCTTCTGCATGCGATAATCGGTCGGGGAATCCAGTGTCACCACGTCGACATATTTGTTGAGAAGCGTGATGAAAGGCATGAAGAGGCCGCGGTTCAGGCCGTCCTTGTAGAGGTTCTCCGGCGCGACGTTCGACGTTGCGATCAGCACGCAGCCGAGCTCGAAAAGCTCCGTGAAGAGACGTGCGAGGATCATCGCATCGGTGATGTCGGTCACCGAGAATTCGTCGAAGCAGAGCACTTCCGCTTCCGAAAACAGCGCGGCGGCAACCGGCGGCACGGGATCGG
>Ga0102590_1000255_pt1 | contig 136147 bp, 117 predicted proteins | sample AraplaMF_Col_mMF_FD_76859 | JGI IMG/M metagenome (GOLD analysis project Ga0102590, IMG submission 76859) | Arabidopsis root microbial communities from the University of North Carolina, USA - plate scrape MF_Col_mMF | ecosystem: Host-associated > Plants > Roots > Endosphere | place: USA... | reverse complement strand
AATCTCGCCCGACACCCCTACTCGGGGGTTGCGCGCGACGATATCACGCCAGGCATTCGGCATCTCGTTTCAGGTGAGTATCTGACTCTTTATCGGCTCAGTGGCAGTGCCATTGAAATCGTCCGCGTCCTGCACGGGCGCAGAAAGATTTCCTCCAAAGTGACTATATAACGGCGGGCTCGCGGTACCCCTCATATAAGATCTCGGATTGGAGAATCTACACCAAGTGCAACATGGGCGTTTGAAGGGTAGTGGATCAGCCGAACTCGGCCCCGAGGCATGTATGGCAGAACGCCGGAATCGCGCCCTTCAAAGCGGAAAAATCGAATTTAGACGTCGGAACAGAACAGTTAGACTCTAAGAAGCACTTTGATCGCGCGGCGCTCATCCATAGCGCGATAACCGTCGGCGACATCCGCGAGCGGAACTTCCAAGTCGAAGACCTTACCGGGATTGATGGTCCGGCTTAGTACCAGATCTATAAGATCAGGTAGGAACCGGCGCACTGGCGCGGGGCCGCCCAGCAGACTTTTCTGAGCAAAAAACAGTGTCTGCCCTTCGAACTGCACGCCATGAGGAACGCCAACAAAGCCAATTGCACCGCCGGGCCGGGCGGAACTTATCGCCTGCGTCATCGCCTCTTGGGTGCCCACGCACTCCAAGACAGAATCGGCGCCCACGCCTTTTGTCAGTTCCTTGATCCTGGCGACCCCTTCATCTCCACGCTCAGACACGATATCGGTTGCGCCGAACTCGATTGCAAGATCTTGCCGGGTTTTGTGGCGGCTCATTGCAATGATCCGTTCGGCACCCATCTGCTTGGCTGCCAAAACACCCATTAGTCCTACAGCCCCGTCACCAACGACAACTGCAGTAGAGCCCGGCCCGACGCGTGCTGCCTCTGCCGCATACCATCCCGTTCCGAGTACATCCGATGTCGCAAGGAGGCTTGGAATTAGATCATCGGAGGGTATTTCCGCAGTCGCAACCAACGTGCCGTCTGCAAGGGGCACGCGGGCAAAGGGTGCCTGTGCGGCGGACATGAATTCACGTTGTTCACACGAGGAAGGGAAACCAAAACGGCAATGTGGGCACGTATTGTCGGAGATGCAAAAAGATCCAATTACAAACTGGCCTGGGCGTACAGTCCGCACCGCACTGCCAACTTCAACGACAATGCCGCAGTATTCGTGGCCCATATGCATCGGCCCGGATACGTCTTGCAAGCCACGATAGGGCCAAAGATCAGAGCCACAAATGCAGGACGCTGAGAGCTTGATAATTGCGTCAGTCGGATACAGAATTTTTGGATCTGTAACCTCTTCACATCGAATGTCCCCAGGAGAGCGAAGCACCGTACCAAGCATGAAAAATCTCCTCCAACGACATTCTTCTTGCTGACCGCAGTTAGATCACTGCGGCTATAGCAAGCTTTAACCTCGCATCATATCGTCGAAGGGCATCGCTGATTAGGGAGGGAAATCTGATAACCATTATCGAATTAGCTCATGAATGTTCGCAGTGTCCGTGTGGAATCAGCTTCATAAGCTGGCCAAAGGCGTCGATACGATCTTCGCGGTGAGAAAGGGCTGCATCGGCGGCCCTTTCCATCGGGTGGTACGTGCCAAATACTCTCGGAGACGGCCTTCGCCATTGATGAAATCTACTCATGATCGCAAGCGAAACGTCCTGCCTAATCGAACGAACTGATCTCCATTAGATATCTCCCTGACTGTCACAACCAATGGAGATCGACATGGACACAGCTAATGACACCGTCAATCACGATGAACCCGACACTGGACGCCGCACCTTGCTGAAGATGACCGGTGTCGGAGTCGCAGCGCTTGGCGTGGCCTCGGTTGCTGGTTCGCCTGCTCTCGCCCAAGCCAGTGCAGAATGGGACAAAGTCTTCCCGAAGAGCGACAAAGTCGACCATCAGAAAGTGAACTTCAAAAACCGTTATGGCATTACCCTAGTCGGCGATCTGTATCTGCCGAAGAACCGGGGCAACGGACAGCTGCCGGCAATTGTTGTTGGTGGCCCGTTTGGCGCCGTGAAGGAGCAGTCGTCTGGTCTCTACGCACAGAACATGGCGGAACGCGGATTCGCAACGATTGCCTTCGATCCGTCTTATACCGGGGAAAGCAGCGGTGAACCGCGCAATATAGCGTCGCCAGACATCAACACTGAGGACTTTAGTGCAGCGGTGGACTTCATTGGTCTGCGGCCTGAAGTCGACCGCGAGCGGATCGGCGTGATCGGTGTGTGCGGTTGGGGCGGCATGGCGTTGAACGCTGTCGCCGTGGACAAGCGCGTCAAGGCGGTGGTAGCGAGCACCATGTACGACATGACGCGCGTCATGTCGAAAGGTTACAACGACAGCGTGACCCTCGAACAGCGCACGAAAGCGCTGGAGCAATTAAGCAGTCAACGTTGGGCCGACGCGGACAAGGGAACGCCGGCTTACCAGCCGCCCTATAATGAACTTAAGGGTGGCGAAGCGCAGTTCTTGGTCGATTATCACGACTATTACATGACGCCGCGTGGATATCATAAGCGCGCAGTCAACTCGGGCAACGCGTGGTCGCAGACCACTCCGCTGTCCTTCATGAACATGCCGATCCTGACCTACATTACGGAAATTTCGCCGCGCCCGGTCCTGTTCATTCACGGCGAAAAGGCACACTCGCTTTATTTCAGCCAGACCGCCTACGCCGCTGCGGCAGAGCCAAAGGAACTCGTGATCATTCCAGGTGCCAGCCACACGGATCTCTATGACCAGCTGGACGTGATTCCATTCGACAAGCTGCAATCGTTCTTCGAGCAGCATCTCGTCGTTTAATATTCAGTCGAGCAAGTCTCGCTAAGACCGGCCGACGGACGTAAAACTCCGTCGGCCGGCTTCGTAGTGAGAACAGTCTCTGCTTGCGCAAAGCCACTATCGCATGTGTTCGCGTTCACACTTTATAAGAGAAATGCGACGATGCGTTGAGCGCGCCTTGACGCCCATCTTGTCGAAAAACGGACGACCATTGGGGCGCCCATTTCGGGCAGGCTCACGAAGGCGTGGTTCGCCAGCGTCTCCGGCTTATGGGTTAAGACGCCATTCCCGGCTGGACCGCCTTCAGCACACCAAGATCGCCGACGGAGCAAAATCGGCAATATCGAGGTTCGAGCCGACTTGGTCCTCGGACGATACGCAAACGCCGCGAGGCCGCCGAACAAAAAGTTAATATTGGCTATATTTGCAGGAGAGCGAGATTGCAAAAATCACTTGCATATAACTTCATAGAATATGTCCGGCTTACCTGCGATCTAATTTGTTGAATTGCCGATCGTTCTTAATAAGCGCGCAACACATAGCCGCCCATTTTCCATTTCAGCCACCTGCCGAACCAGCGGGTGAAAGCGCCGTCATCACGACAGGTCGCGACCAGAAATCATTTCTGCACGACATTTCATCCCATTCACGCATTCCCGCGGAGGACACTCCATGCCTCAACTGACTATTAGCCGTATGTTGCTCCTGTTTGCACTCCTCGTCACTGCGGGCCTTGTCACCGCTCTGGGCGTCCAGACTTACGCTATTAAGCGCGTCCAAATCGACGGTCCGCTTTACAACGAGATCAAGAGCCAAAAGGATCTGTTGGCAGATCTTGTACCGCCGCCGCTTTTTGCCGTGGAAGCCTATGCAGCGATCTATGAAGCAAATTTTCATGCCGATCGGCGAAGCCGGGCGATTGCGCGGATCCACGAACTCAAGAAGCTCTACGACGACCGCAAAGCAGCGTGGGTTGCAGCGGATCTTACCGAGCCGGAAGCGAAGATCATCAGGGAGAAGCTCATCCCCGCTTCGGATCGATTCTGGTTCGTGACTCTCGAACAGTTCATTCCGGCGGTTGGCAGGAAGTACGACACGATGATGGCTGTCATGGATGATTTGGCGCGGGCATATCAGGACCAAAGACAAGCCGTACTCGAACTCAGCGAACTCGCGTCGGAAGTATCGGCTTCCAATGAACGATTGGCGACCAGCGAAGCGAGCTGGCTTGGATCCACCGCACTATACGGTGGGCTCTTGGCAGTCCTGGTGTTCGTGCTTGGCGTAATCTTCATCAGGATTCGCGCTATCTCTCCGCTTGGCGCAATCACCCGCTTCATGGAAAAAATGGCAAGAGGCGAAACTGAACTCTCGGTTCCCTTCAAGAGCCGTTCTGACGAGATCGGTCTCATTGCGAGGGCACTGGAAGTCTTTAGAATGACCGGGATCGAGAAGGAGAAGCTGGAGTTCGAAGCCCAGGCAGCCGGCGTTCAACGCATGCAAGACCAACAGGCTCGGGAAGCCGATGCACTCCGGCGTGCAAATGATACGGCCATGGTGGTGGACCAACTGGGTGCGGCGCTGCGGGGGCTCGCCGACAGCAATCTCCAAGTGAAAATCTCCGACAGCTTTAGTCCGGAATTTGAGCAAATCAGGGAGGACTTCAACCGTTCGATCGAAACGTTGGAGGACACGCTCGAAAGAGTGATGGATGGAACCGTCGACGTCCGTCGCGCCAGCGCAGAATTGAGTGCCGGTGCAGATCATATGTCGAGGCGGACTGAGAATCAGGCGGCCGCACTCGAGCAGGCGTCGGCTGCCCTGGAGCAAATTACCGCAACAATTGGACATCTAACGACAAATACGCAGCTAACGCGCCAACTCGTGGGTCAGGCCCGCACACGCGCCGAAGATTCGAGCGAAGTGATGAAAAACGCGGTTGAGGCAATGCATCGCATCGAACGTTCGGCCAACGAGATCGCTCAGATAATCAGCGTCATCGACGAAATAGCGTTCCAGACCAATCTACTGGCTCTGAACGCGGGGGTAGAGGCGGCACGTGCCGGAGAAAGCGGCAAGGGGTTTGCAGTCGTGGCAAGTGAAGTCCGCGAACTGGCTCAACGTTCGGCCAGTGCGGCCAAACAGATCAAGCTTCTGATCGACAACTCCACGACAGAGGTCAGTCAAGGTGTGAAGCACGTAGCGGAAACAGGCAAAGCCCTAACAGAAATTACCGCGTTCGTTGCGTCCATAGATGTGAAGGTCGTTGATATTGTCGTCGGAATCCAAGAGCAGTCGACCGGCCTGCGTGAGACGTCAGCAGCAATCAATGCCCTTGACAGCACGACCCAGCAAAATGCTGCGATGGCTGAAGAGACGGCTGCCATGAGCAGCACGCTGACCGAGCAGGCGGCGGCACTGGCTGAAGAAGTCCAAAAATTTCAACTCAACAACACGCAACAAACCCATGGACAACGCAACGTGCTGCGATCGCGGCTCAACGCGGCCTAGCGGTTCTGTGACACTCAAACGACAAAAGGTTGATTTTATGAATAAGCTCTTGAAGGTCGCCAGTCGTACGGCGGTGGCATTGAGTATCGCAACTGTCTTCGCCGACAGCGTAGCCGCCAAGGATTTGACCTTGGGATACGTCGTCGCCAGTTTGAAGATCCCTTTCAACGTCGCCACGAAAAAAGGCTTCGAGGAAGCTGCGCGGGAAGCCGGCGTGAAGACCATTGTCATAGACCCGGAAGGCAGCATTCCCAGACAGACCGCAGCGATTGACGAACTTATCGCAAAAGGGGTTGACGGCATTGGCTTTTTGCCAATGGACTCGGTGCTGGCTGCGACCTATGCGGATAAAAGCTTGGCACAGAAAGTTCCAACCGTCTCAGTCGCAGTTCAAGTTGGCGACAGCACGACACGCAGTTTGCGCGATGTCTATTCCAGTCTATCGGCATTGGTGACCACAGATGATGTCGCAATCGGGGAACGGGCTGGAGAGTTGGCAACCGGTTTGTTGCCGAAAAATCGTCCTGTGAAAATTGCAATCATCGAAGGCGCGCACGGTTATTCTGCAGTTCCCCAAAGGACGCAAGGCTTTCGAGCAGCTCTTGACAAAGCCGGCGTGGACTATCGGATTGCGGGATCGCAGCCCACAGACTGGACGCCCGAGCAAGGTGCGGCCGCCTGCCAGAAGTTTTTGTCGGACAACCCAGATCTGGACCTCATCTTCAGTCAAGCAGATCCAATGGCCATCGGCTGCGCCCAAGCGCTTCGCTCTTCCGGCTCTGCGGTGAAGCTTGTCGCCACCGGCGGTGGTTCTCTGGAGGGAAATGAAGCGATCGCAAAAGGCGATATCGATGGATCAGTATGCACGCGGCCCGAGCTCTTGGGCCGGCTTATGTTGAAAGTGCTTTACGAAGCGGCGACGAATCCTGGCGCCCAAAAGGCTCAGTTGGTGACATATGACAGCGCGCTGATTACGAAGGAGACACTCCAAAATTGCCCGCCTGAATGGTGACAGCCTTTTCCGTCGTTGTGCCATAGATATGATCCCACTATATCGGAGAAATCGTTGCCGGGCTGACCTCTGCGCCAGCCTGGGCGCCAAATTGGCCAGGTAACAGGATGGGTTTGCCGGGAGGTCGTAACCGGCAAAGCCGGTTGGCATCTGCCTTTCCAGTAACGCCTTGCCTTGGATGCGCTTGTGATAGTCACAGCGACGATCGTGCCACAACACAATGATACCGATCTCTTCATCCTCGATCATTCGAGAGCCGGTTTCGTCCTGAAGCTATTCGAATCAAAGTTGGTGGATCCGCGCTCGAGCAGCCATCCAGAAACATTCATGAGCACAGCTAATCATAACATGCGGCAGTTGCCTGCTAAACGAGCGCTCCGTCCTCGTCTATAAATCCAGAAACACGCGGATTGATTACAGTTTTTCTGTAATGGGAAGCACTTTGCAGGCCCGACGCAAGTCAACGGTCGTTCGACCACCATGAATAGCTCGGCAGAATGGGATCCCTAATCGTAAGGCTTGACCGGAAAGAGGCGTTGATTTGACCATTGAAACCAAGTCGGGCAGCACGCCGGACATGATCGAGACGGCCCTGAACGACGCAGAAAGGACAGGTTTCAAGATCGCCGCCGTTGGCCGGACGATCGCCGTAACTCTCATCGCTCTGGCTTTTCTTCCAAGCTACTATTTTCCCATAAACATCGGGATTTCTGCCATCACGTTGGCGATCGCGTTGATTGGGCTCACCTCTCTCGCCGCAATTGGGACGCGCTATGAAATAAAAGCTCGATTCGCTCTCTTCGCGTTTGATGCCACCGTTGTCACCGTTTTGCTCGCATTCATACCGCTGAGCAGTGGCGGGGATATACCTCAAAATCTTGTCTTCTTGACGAGTTCTGTCCAATACTACTACGTCGTTGTCGCGGCATCGGTCTTGACCCTTTCGCCTCCGATTGTCATCTGGACGGGATCATGGGCCACAGGCGGACTTATTTTCGCAACATGGTGGATCCGGTCTGGAATGGACAAGGTGCTGAGTTACGGCGATTTGCCGATCGCACCATCGCCAGAGATCTTTTTTGAAACCGTATTGAGCCCGAACTTTCTGGGAATGGCATCTCGCGTACAAGAAGCTCTCATCATAGCTCTGGTGACGGCGATAGCGGCGTTGGCGGTTCATCGAGCAAGACGAGTTGTGCGCAATCACGCGCGCGCGGAGGCAAGTGAGCGGCGTGTGCAGCGTCTTTTTGGACGTTACGTGCCTGCTCCTATACTGCGCGAACTTTTGGATGCTGGGCACCTGGCACCACAGACGCGGTTCGCGACACTTCTCTTCGCTGACATTGAAGGGTTCACACGCCTTTCAGAAAGCATGCATCCGACGGAGCTCGTTCAGTTGCTGAACGAGTTTTTCACTGCGGTTACAGAGATAGTCGGCCGCAACGGCGGTGTCGTCATCAACTACATCGGCGATGCTTTGCTTGTGTCGTTCAACGCACCGCTTCCAGTCGAAGACCACGCCGATCGTGCTCTGGCTGCCTCTCTGGAGATCTTGGCAATGACTACCAGTCAACAGTTCGACGGGCAAACCATCCGTTTGCGGATCGGTATTGCGACCGGGCTCATCGCTGCCGGGACGGTTGGTGCTGCCGATGACCGTCAAACCTACACTGTTTACGGAAACCCCGTAAATCTTGCTCAAAGACTTCAGGAACTCACCAAAGACATGAATACGAATTGTCTCATCTGTGGTGTCACAGCGCAGCAAGCGCGCGCGGTTGGCCCTACCCTGACCCGCCTCGGGCTTTTCACCATTCGAAATCTTGCAACACCCACCGAGGTATTCGCGCACGCCAATAGCGGCGCGCCAACGGCTCCAGATGCCTCGTGACACTTTCATCAAGTCATTGAACCTGATCTGCCAGACGATCAACTTTTCCTGCGGGGCCAAACTCAAGCGATCCGGGTGACTAGCTATACAAGGCCCTGCCTGTGCTAAGAAGGAACCTGGAAAAGTCGTGGGCTCAAAAGCTAGGGCTCGCTCGCGCGCCATCATCGCTGCCCACAGACGCCTCGCAGATACGCACTCTTTTCCTGCTTTGGCCCATCGCATTCATGAGAGAGCTTCATGATTGCATGCGCATATCAGCCGCTAATCGCTTGTGCGTTCTAAGTCTATATGTGCCTGGCGGACCCTGGTTCGCAAGACCGCGGACATCGCCGCGGTCGAAGATACGCGCCCGATCGCCCGGACAAGTCCGGCCAGACTTCGAATTTGGCGACCTTTAGTACGCCACCGCCGTTGGGCGCCCACCGCGTGAAAATAAAGAGGCTACAATATGCTACTAGAACTCTCTTCGACGAGCGTTTCCGATTCAGGCCGTGCTTCATCTTGGGGCGGGGTGTTTGCGCTGTCTCTGGGGGCCTTCGCCCTGGTTGCGTCCGAGTTTATGCCGGTCAGCCTTTTGACCCCCATCGCCGCCGACCTGCAGATCACGGAGGGTCAAGCTGGCCAAGCGATCTCGGTCTCCGGCGCCTTTGCCGTCCTCACCAGTCTTCTCATTTCCGCCGTTGCCGGCCAGCTCGACAGAAAACTTGTCCTGCTAGTGTTGACGGCTCTCATGATCATCTCGGGGACGATCGTGGCAATGGCGCCAAATTACGAGATCTTCATGGTCGGCCGCGCCTTTGTCGGTATCGCCATCGGCGGCTTTTGGTCGATGTCGGCTGCGACCGCAATGCGTCTTGTACCGAGTGATCAAGTGCCCCGCGCTCTGTCGATCCTCAATGGCGGCAATGCATTAGCAACAGTAATCGCAGCGCCACTCGGGAGCTTCTTAGGTGGCTTCATTGGCTGGCGTGGAGCGTTCTTTTTTGTCGTGCCAATCGCCGCGATCGTCTTCATTTGGCAGCTGTTCAGTTTGCCGTCGATGAAGACAGAAACGCGAACGAGCGTCGCGGGCGTGTTCCTGGTCCTCAAAAGGCCCGTGGTCGCACTGGGCATGGCTGCGGTCAGCATCTTCTTTATGGGGCAGTTCGCTCTGTTCACCTATCTCAGACCATTTCTGGAAACGGTCGAGCATGTCGACGTTTCTACCCTCTCCCTTGTCCTCTTGATGATGGGCGTGACCGGTTTTGTCGGCACTTCGCTTATCGGCGCATTTTTAAAGGATCGTCTGTACCGCACAATTATCACCATTCCCGTCATCATGGCGTTGATCGCGGGGGCTCTGGTTCTGTCCGGCACCGGGGTCGCGATGACCACCCTTTTGCTGAGTATGTGGGGTTTGTTTGCCACCGCGGCACCAGTCGGCTGGTGGACATGGGTCGCCAGGACGTTGCCGAACGACGCGGAGGCAGGCGGGGGCCTAATGGTCGCAGTCGTCCAGCTGGCGATCACGTTTGGTGCCGTTGTCGGCGGAATTCTGTTTGATACCACCGGGTATCAGGCGACCTTTGGCGCCAGCACCGTCCTACTCCTGATCGCCGCGGTCTTGACGGCGCTGACCGCGCGCAGCGCTCGCACGGACACGCAAAACGCTTAAACGATACCCAGCTGTTGCGGCCATCGGCTGTCCCATCTTGAGCGACCGCTCCGTCCACAAGGGGGGTGCATCAAAGGTTATATGGTGCATTTGCCGGCATCTTCACGAAGGCCGGGCCGCATGCCATACGAGGAGCGAGTTGTGCTAGGGCGGAGCCCGAACAGCCACGGCTCGTGCCGGTGGGGCACCAGGACATTGTGCCGAGCTGGCAAAGGGCGCTGCTTTAACGATTAGAAGCGCATCCGGAACCGTAAGGCGACAGGTTTGAGGAAACAGCATGAAAAAATACTCCATAGCTCTCATCCCCGGCGACGGAATCGGTGTCGCCGTCACAAACGCGGCATGGGAGGTACTGGAGACGGTAGCAAAGAGGGAGAACTTCAAGGTCGAAGCGACGAGTTTTCCCTGGTCTTGCGCCTTCTATAAAGAGACGGGCGCAATGATGCCCGAAAATGGTATCGAGGTTCTTCGGGGCTACGACGCGATTTTGCTGGGTGCAGTCGGTTGGCCTGCCGAAGTCCCGGATTCTGTGTCGTTGCACGGTCTATTGCTGCCTATTCGCAAGGCCTTCGTACAATATGCCAATATTCGCCCTCATCGTCTTTTGCCCGGCGTGCAAGGTCCGTTGAAGTCGAGCGATTTCGATATCCTGTGTATCCGCGAGAACACGGAGGGAGAGTATTCTGGTGCTGGCGGCCGCGTTCATGTCGGCACGCCCGACGAAGTTGCGGTGGAGACATCGATTTTTACCCGCAATGGTGTCGAACGCATACTGCGTTTCGCCTTCGAACAGGCACGCCAGCGCCGCCGGAAGCTGGCGTCGGTGACAAAATCGAACGCGCAAAAATACTCCATGGTTTTCTGGGACGAAATCACCGAGAAGCTTTCCAGCGAATATGCCGATGTCGAGGTGAAGAGCTATCACATCGATGCCATGGCGGCACGAATGGTCATGGCGCCTGAAAGTCTTGATGTCGTCGTCGCGTCAAACCTTTTCGGCGATATTCTCACCGACCTGGGCGCTGCTATCCAAGGGGGCCTCGGATTTGCGGCTTCAGCGAATATCAACCCCAACCGTACCGCACCATCCATGTTCGAACCGGTCCACGGCTCGGCGCCCGACATCGCGCATCTGGGCATAGCCAATCCCATCGCTGCGATCTGGTCGGCGTCGATGATGCTCGATCATCTTGGCGAAACGGCAGCAGCTGCAGAGATTATCAGCGCCGTCGAGACCGTGACCACCCGTGGTATCGGGATCAAGGCCGGTAGCAATAAGACAGATGAGATCACCGCTGCCGTCCTCGCGGCTCTTGCTTGAGTGGAAAGGTTAATTCCCCATGGAGACATTGAAAGACCCGAGTCTATTCCGGCAAAAATGCCTGATCGACGGCGCGTGGTGCGATGCCGCGACTGCTGCGTCTGTTCCAGTAACGAACCCGGCAACCCAGGATGTAATCGGTCATGTCCCTGATATCAGCGGCGAGGAAACCCGCCGGGCGATCAAGGCCGCGCAGACCGCGCTTGCACTGTGGAAGGCAAAGACCCATGCCGAGCGAGCTGCCCTTCTAGAAGCATGGTACCGGCTGATGGTGGAGAACGAGCAGGATCTGGCGATGATCCTGACGATCGAACAGGGAAAGCCGCTGGCTGAGGCACTTGGCGAAATTCGCTATGGCGCCTCATTCGTCAAGTGGTTCGCAGAAGAGGCGCGCCGCATCGGCGGCACCACCATTCCATCGCCAACGCCCGACCGGCGCATCATCGTTCTCAAAGAGGCGGTGGGGGTTTGTGCTGTTATCACGCCGTGGAATTTCCCGAACGCCATGATCACCCGCAAGGTTGCCCCGGCACTGGCAGCCGGCTGCACAGTGGTGGTCAAGCCGTCGGAGTTCACCCCTTTTTCGGCTCTGGCGCTCGGCGTACTGGCTGAACGCGCGGGCATTCCTGCAGGCATCATCAACATTGTCACCGGTATGCCCGCAGAAATTGGCAGTGAGTTGATGGCCAATGAGACTGTGCGCAAGATATCCTTTACTGGTTCTACGCGCGTAGGTTCGCTGCTAATGCGCGGAGCAGCTGATAGTATCAAGCGGTTGAGCCTCGAGCTTGGCGGTAACGCCGCCTTCATTGTCTTTGACGATGCAGATCTCGATCTTGCCGTCGAGGGCGCCATCGTTTCAAAGTTTCGCAACGGAGGCCAGACCTGCGTATGTTCTAACCGCATTCTCGTTCAGGCAGGCGTCTATGATCGCTTTGCCGAGAAGTTGTGTGCTCGGGTCTCAGCCATGAAGGTCGGTCCCGGTGCAGGCCCGCCCGTCGATATCGGGCCAATGATCAACGTTGCGGCTATCGATAAGATCAACCGCCATCTGGAGGATGCCCTGTCCAAGGGCGCACGGATCCTTTCCGATCCTCCGGCCATGCCCGAGGGCGCGCAATACGCTGTGCCGGTCGTCTTAGGCGATGCTACCGCCGAGATGCTGTTGGCCAATGAAGAGACATTCGGGCCTGTCGCGCCGCTCTTTCGGTTCGAGACGGAGGAAGAAGCTGTCGCACTCGCCAATGCGACGCCGTTTGGTCTCGCCTCCTATTTCTATACCGAGAGTCTAAAGCGTTCCTGGCGTGTCGCCGAAGCGTTGGAATTCGGGATGGTGGGACTCAATACAGGATCGGTATCGACCGAAGTGGCGCCTTTTGGAGGGGTCAAGCAATCGGGACTTGGGCGCGAGGGCGCGCAATGCGGTATCGATGAGTATCTGGAGGTCAAGACCTTCCACATCGGTGGGCTGAGCTGATTTCATGAGGCGCAACTGAGCACCATATTTGCGCTAGAAGGATGTCGCGCGGCTTAAATTAAGACCGGAAACTGTCGCTTGCCGCCCTGAATCCATCTGTCGAAAGCAAACCTCTTTTGCTCCTCACGCAATAATAGGGAAGAGCGGCGTCAAATTGCGGGGATTAACAACCATTTACGGCGATGACCATGGACGTTGGAGATTATAGCGCGACTCTGTTGTGTTGCAGCCCGCAAGGCATGCTGGTAGGCAGCTCAAAACGAGGCGGCTTTTCAAATGTGAGGCGCAAGATCTGAAGCTTCCAGGGAGGGATTATGGCAGCGAACGTGATAATTGCAGGCGACTGCGGTCCGGCACATGGGCCGAAAGACGGTTTCCCGGTTAGCGGCTACATCGACCTTATTGCGCCAACCCTGCAGGCCGCCGACTTTCGGCTGGTGAATTGCATGCGAACCTACTCGACCAACGCCGCTGAAAGCTCCGATGCGCCGCAAGTGGCGCAGCCGGTCGAGATGGCGGAGCTCTACACGCAAGCAGGTTTCGATGGCATCACAATGGCGAACAATCACGCCTTTGACGCCGGTCCACAGGCGATGATCGACACGGTAGACCTCTTTAGAGCCCGCGGTATCCAGGTGACCGGTGCCGGCCGTAACTTTGCCGATGCAAGCCAGCCCGTTATCATGGAGAAGGAAGGTCTGCGCATCGCCTATCTCGGCTGCACATCTCTTGGCAAGTCTGATGGATCAGCAGGCAGCACTACGCCGGGTGTGCTCAACGTAAGCATCAACACCAGCTACGAGCATCGTGGGCCCCACGCTCCGGTCCGCATTCTCACCAATCCCGACCAGACCGAATTGGCGAAGCTACTCGTCGTCGTCCGCAACCTGCGCCCTTCCGTCGACCGTTTGATTGTTGCGTTTCATTCTGGGGTCATTCGCGTTCCTCGAGTCATCTCTGACTATCAAGTGACAGTGGCACATGCATTGATCGATGCAGGCGCTGACCTCATTGTCTGCCATGCACCTCACATCCCTAAGGGAATTGAGGTCTACAAAGGCAAGGTGATTTTCTACAGCATTGGTGTTTTTGCCATGACCAAGCCTTTCGCTGCGCCGTCGTGGTCTGAACCAGCATGGTCGCACGGCGCTATCCGCAATCACATGGATCTTGACCCCAACTACCCCTTCATGCCCTACGGAACGGACAGCCGTTTTGCGCTTCTCGCAAAAGCTGGCTTTGCTAAGGATACTGCCACGCGTGTCTCTTTCCTGCCGGTGTTCTTCGACCAGACCTATAAGCCACAGGCGCTGGAAGCAGGAGACCCGCGCTTCACAGAGGTCGTTGAGTATATCGAATGGGCATCGGTCGACATGCCCCACACGTTTACGGTTGCAGGAAACGAAGTCGTCGTCACTGCCTAATTCGAACCGGCACGGCAGAACCTAGCCGTGGACGGTACCGACGGACTTTCGTATTCTAAAATGACAACGCGCTTGGGAGGTTAACAATGGATCTTGGGTTATCCGGTAAAGTTGCTCTAATCACGGCATCCAGCGGCGGCATTGGAATGAACGTTGCCAAACGTCTAGCCAGCGAAGGTGCCGACGTTGTCCTCCTGGCGCGTTCAGCAGAGAAACTGGAGACGCTGGCTGCGACATTCCGCGATGAATATGGTGTGCGCGCCTTGCCCGTCGTGGGCAGCATGTTGGAGACAAGCGATCACGATCGGCTTTTTGCGGCGATCAAAGACGAGTTCGGCAGGCTTGACATCGCCATTCTCAACACCGGCCGGCCGCCGTCGCCATTGCGGTCGGCGCTCGACGAAACGGATCGATCCCGATGGCACCAGTCCTACGATACGCTTCTGTCTTGCGTGATCGAGATTACCCAGCGTGCCCATCCGCTGATGTCAGCCAACAGTTGGGGCAGGATGATTGCCATTACCTCTGCCTCGGTCCATCTGGCGATGCCACATCATGCTCTTTCAACTGTATTTAGAGCTGGCGTCGAAGCCTACATGAAGCATCTGTCCAGCGAAATCGGCAAAGACGGCATCACGGTCAATTGTGTTGCGCCTGCGTTGATTGACTCTTCCCATCGCGAAGCGGCGGTGTCCTATTCGCCCGAGCAGACTGCGAGACGACGAGAGATGAGTGCTATGAAGCGGCTTGGCACGCACGAAGAACTCGCCAGTGTGGTGACCTTTCTCGCCTCCGTGCCGGCAGGGTTTGTGACGGGCGAATCCATTCGCGTGGACGGTGGAATGGTTACCGCCGCGCTGCACCGTTGACGATCGGCCGGGTCGGCGCGCCGACTACGGTCAGAGGCCGACAGTGCAGCAGGCGTTTATGGTCGACGAAATAAGTCCACCAAAAAATCGATGAAGACGCGCGTCTTGCGAGTCATGCCTCTGGCATTGGGGTAGACCGCGTAGACACCGGTGTCGACGTCGGTCGGACTAACCTCATATTCCGGGAGAATCTGTTTTAAGGTGCCATCTGCCAAGGCCGACCGCACTGTAAACTCCTGGAGCACGGCCAAGCCCATACCCGACAATACGGCGGCAACAAGAACGGGACTGGTGTTTGTTCGCAGATTCCCATGCACGGTCACATCAATCTGCTCGTCGCCCTTGGTGAAGCGCCAAAGATCTTGATAGATCGAACCCTGATATATGATGCAGTTGTGCTGGGTAATTTCTTGGGGAGTTGAAGGGACACCCCGCTTTGCAAGGTAGGCTGGACTTGCGCAAATCACACGCTTGCTGGGCGTCAACCGCCTGGCAACGATGCGCGAATCTTCCAGGTGCCCGAGCCATACGCCCACATCAATTTTGTGGGCGACCAGATCGAGCCGTTCGTCGCTCAACATCACATCGAGAACCAAGTCTGGATGACGCTCGAGGAAGGCCGGCAATGCAGGAAGGATCACCCTGCTTGCGGAGATCCGCAGACACACACGCAGCAACCCCTTCACTGTTGTCTGGAACGAGGACGCTTCCTGCTTTGCTGACCGCAATTCCGTGACAACTGTGCGAGCGCGTTCGTAAAAATTGGCGCCGGGTTCCGTCAACGAATTGCTGCGGGTCGTCCTGTTGAGCAGTCTGACACCGAGTTCATCCTCCAGCGCCTTGACCTGGCGAGCGACAGAACTGACGGTCGTGTCCTTGCGCCTTGCCGCGGCAGAAAAGCTGCCGCATTCAACTACGTCGATAAAGGTTTTGATATTGCCGAGTTCGTCCACAATTTGCCCTCCCCATTCCTTGCGCTGCACGCTAAAATGCAAGGTCGGTCCCATGCGTTTTCTACGGCATGTGAACACTGAATCCTTTGTGAAGACAATGTCTTTTGCGCGTAGCGCCACAATAAGCCTTCGCAATTGATTGACGAGAACACGACGAGGACTAAAATCGACACCCAAGAAAGAACGAATTATTGGGAGGTCCCGTGCTTGAACCGCTCGAGGTGCTAGAACTTTACCCGCGGCATGACGACACCCTGAAGGGTCTCTTTGACAGCCGCGCTTCCATTGACCCGCATCGACCGCTTCTTGGCTTCGGAGAGCGAAACTATAGCTGGCAAACGTTCGCGGAAAGGGTCGACCGAGTCGCGGCCATGCTTCACGGGCGAAGCGTCGGTAAGGGGGACCGCGTGGCCATCGTTGCGACCAATAGCGACGCTCACGTCATCCTGCTGTTTGCACTGGCACGCCTTGGCGCGGCCATGGTCCCGCTCAATCCCAATTTCGGGGTATCGGAATTAACCTATATCCTCAACCATGCAGAAGTGCGCGGCGTGCTGGTGACGGAGGCGACGTTGCCGACTGTGCAAACCGCGCTTGACCAGGGTGATTTCCGGCCATGGCTATTACCTCTTGACGTTTCAGTCGACGGCGAATCGGATTTCTTCGGGACGGCTGTGCCCGACGTCCAGGCCCCTGTCCAAGGCGAACCCGGCGACACCTGCCTGATAATCTATACGTCCGGAACCACGGGACTGCCGAAGGGCGTCATGCACAGTCAGGGGAATTACGTTACCTGTGCGGAAATCGCTTCCGGGCGAACTGCGGTGCAACCCGACGACAAGGTCCTGATCATCCTGCCGTTCTTCCATGTAAACGCGCTCTTCTACTCGCTCGGTTCGATTTTCGCGGCTGGTGCAAGCGGCGTAATATTGCCGAGGTTTTCCGCCAGCACATTTTGGGAGAGCGTGGTGCAGACGCAGGCAACCCATGTCAACATCATCGAAGCTGTTGGCAACATCTTGCAGAAACGACCGCGCGAGGAGTTCCGTCCACTGCATCGGCTACGCGTCGTCTATGGCGTACGGGCGGCATTTGTCAGAACCTTTCATGAGGAGTTTAAAATCCCAACGCTGGTCACGGGCTTCGGGATGACCGAGTGCCCCGGCGTGCTTTGCAACCCGCTTCAGGGTCCTGAAAAGCCAGGTAGTGTCGGGATCCTGGGCAGTCATCCAGATACATCGCGGCCGTCAACCCGTGCGCGTGTCGTGGACGATGAGGGAAATGACGTGGCCAATGGCCAGGTCGGTGAATTGTGGCTGGATTCTCCGACCCTGATGCAGGGTTACTTTCGGGATGAGGAACATACAAAAGCCGCTTACCAAGATGGCTGGTTTACGACTGGCGACCTGGTTCGCCGCGATGATGACGGCTACTTTTATTTCGTCTCGCGCAAGAAGGATATCATCCGCCGGCGGGGCGAGAATATTTCAGGTGCGGAGCTCGACCGCGTCATCGGCGAGCATCCTGGTGTCTATGAGGCTGCTGCCATCGCCGTGCCAGCGGAATTGGGCGAAGACGAGATCCTTGCCGCAGTCGTTCTGAAAAAAGATGTCGAGCTGCAGGCAAACGACATCGCCACGTGGTGCCGTGAGCATCTCGCGCCGATGAAAGTCCCGCGTTATGTCCTGTTCCTGGATGAACTCCCGCACACGGCGACGCACAAAGTCGCAAAGGCGCAACTGCGTGCAGATCCTAGTTTGCGCGAGCGGGCAATGGATCTGGAACAGCCCACCTAATCTGCCGAGCAAGACGGTGAACATTCGTTCCCTCGACCCGTGAGGATCTCCTTAGCGGAAGTAGAGCGCGCAAACCGAAAGTTTTTTGCAGACACAATGCTCCTCTGCCGTGACCGCTGCGAGGGCGTGCCGCCGCCGCTGGTGCGCACGCCAACCTACTCCGCCGAGTTGGGCTAAGATGCTCCAATCGGCCGGAAGACCGGATAGGCGCCGTTCACCGTGTCGTCAGCAGCAAAGTGAATTTGCACACGTTGCCCGATCGAGATCGATGCCACATCCCCGGTCACGATTGTGGTCAGCATACGAGGCCCTTCGTCGAGCTCAACATAAGCAATGACATAAGGCGCGTCGGTCCTTCGAAAAAACGTTGACGCATAGACATGGCCGAGGCCGCGGCTCTCTTGCCATCCAATCTCACTTGATAGGCAAAATGGGCACACCGCTCGCGGGTACCAATGGACTTGCCCACAGTCGATGCACTTTGGCAAAATGAAGCGCCCTGCCCGCGCGGCTTGCCAGAAAACAGCACCTTCAGAGCCAAAATCCCCCATCCGGACTTCTCGTTGTTCCATCCTCACGTCCGTTCCAGAATAAGCGTTGCGCTGGCGTGTCGCGTTGCCATGTGGCCGCCCGTGGCTTGGACACATGCGAGTTCGCAGTTCTTGACCTGGACCGCCGGCACCGCTTCTTGGCGCAATTGCCGGACCGCCTCGATGACTTTCGTAATTCCACCACGATTGGCCGGGTGATTGTTGCAGAGCCCGCCACCGTCAGTGTTCACTGCGAGCCGGCCGACATTGGCAATGAGGTTGCCGTCTGCCACGAAGGCTCCGCCCTTGCCTTTAGGACAAAATCCAAGGTCTTCCAACTGGATGATAACTGTGATGGTAAAGCTGTCGTAGATTGACGCGTACCTGATGTCGGCTGCGTCGATCCCAGCCTGCGAAAAGGCTTCCCTGCCCGATTGCGCAGCTGCCGAGTAAGTCAGGTCTATCGCCCCGGCCTCCTGATGTTTCAAGGCCAGACCCGCGCCCCTCAGGCGAATTGCCGGGCGGCGTAACGATACCGCGATTTCGTTTCTCGCCACCACGATAGCGCCGCCGCCATCGGTGATCAGGCAGCAGTCCAGTCGGTGCAAAGGGTCGGAGATCAAAGGCGATTGCAACACGTCATCGACGGTCACCAGCTTGCGCAACACTGCGTTGGGATTGTGTTGCGCGTGATGGGATGCGGCTACCCGGACCCAGGCAAGCTGTTCACTTGTGGTCCCGAATTCGTAAAAATGCCGCGCGGCTACGAGCGCGTAGTTGGCGACGTTCGGAACTGCGTAGGGCAGTTCCCAGATCACGTCGGGCGCCAAACTGTCCTTGACGATCTTTTTGGTCCCGGTCGTCACCCCTAAAGACTTCGGCCGCCCAGCCTGAGTTATCAGAGCCACGTTGCATTTGCCCATCTGGATCGCGGCACAGGCCTGCGCTACCTGAGCGACGGCAGAACTTCCCCCGACATCCAGCGTATCGCAATGCCTGAGCCTTAGATTCAGGTAGTTGGCCATGGACAGGGCGCCGCCGGGAGCATCTCCCGAGCAGAAATATCCGTCAACGTCATCTTTGGTTAGACCCGCGTCGGCGAGCGCACCTCGTGCGGCTTCTGCGTGGAGTTGAGCCACCGTTTTGTCGGGTGCGAGTCGTGTCGGGTGCTCGAAGGCACCGACGATCTGCGGTACGCCATTCATATATCGGCCTTCGCGTGACGTGCGCTATCCATCCCGGCGTCGACAGGCAGACGATAGAAGCGAGCGGCGGAGCGCCAGAACAAATCATCCTTCTCGGTCTGGTTGAAATTTTCTGCAATCCGCTTCATGGCGTTCCAACCATTGGAATAGCTGTAGCTTCCCTTGTCCATGGGAAAGTTGCTCTCAAACATGCAGCGATCGGTACCGAAAGCGTCCAAGACCGTTTCCATATAGGGCCGCCACGTCGCGGCCAGCTGCGCCGATGACGGTGCTACCGGTTGTTGTTCAAATCCGAACCCCGACAAGCCCAACCCTAGTCCACCAAGTTTAACCATGACATTCGGGCATTTGGCTAGATCTGAGATACCGGCAGACCACACGGAAAAGACTTCGTCCCGCTTTCCAGCATAGGCGCCAATCCCCGCGATACCACCGCAATGATCAAGAACGATTTGCGTTTCCGGAAATGCGCGAGCCAACCGGGCAAGGTGTGGGATCTGGTGAAACAGCAGCCACGCATCGAAACTCAGGCCCAATGGCGAAAGATGGGCAAACCCCGTTCGAAAAGCAGCGCTTTCGAGCATGTTTTCGGTTGGTTGATACGCGGGATTGACCATCGCCGGATCAGGATCCCATACGGCAATGTGACGTATGCCCCGAAATCGCCCTGGACCTTCGCCGAAGGCGCCGGCCGCGGCCAGATGAGCCTCCAGCACGGGCCGCACCGCATCGCCGCGCAGGAGGTCAGCAAAGCCGACAATACCAGCACATACGCGCACATCGCCGTAGCTTCCGCTTTCACTCATGGCTGCCACGCCGTTGGCAAACTCGGTCTCGCCGATCGGCCGCATGATCTCGGGACCGTCGGTGCGCAGCATGGCTCTTCCCTGCACATAGACAGTCGCCTGGACATTGTGCCCCTCGCCAATGTCCACCAACAGGTCGTCCAGAAGGTAACGCCAGCCCGGTCTGTCGAACAGATGATGGTGAGCATCGATGATCCTTTGGCCGGGCTGTAGCGCCTCTTCCTGAGATGTGGCAAGCCAGAACGGCCGGATGGGGATGTGGCTGCGCTTCCCATTGTTGCTCATAGTTCTACCGCGACACCCATGAATTGCGGATCACGAAGCTCGGCGGCCCTGTTTTCCGGCAACCCAAGCTCGAACGCGTTGGCCGTCATCGCCACCAGGCAATAGTAGCCGATGATGGCAACCAGCTCGACCACGCCACGCTCTCCGAACTCCGCATTCGCACGCGCGTAAAGCGCATCGGACACGCGTCGTTGTTCCAGAAGCGCCTTGCTAACGTCATAGACGATCTGGTCCCTGGGCTTGGTGAAGACGGGAGCCATGCCAGCGGCGATCGTTTCGATAACCCATTCATCGATGCCGTATTGCAACGCGTACCGCCTGTGCGACGTCCATACCTGGTGCGCCGTCCAGTGTCGCGCAGTGAAGAGGATAACCAATTCAACCAGGTCAGGCTCAAGGCTTGTCTGGAACCGAAGAACCTCGCCCAGCTGCTGTCCGCGGCGGGCCAGTTCTGGATTCTGCAGCCAGGCGATCATCGGCGACGGGATCTTGCCTCGTGGGCCTGAAATGACCTCAGCGCATGCCGCGCGCTGTTCGTCCGTCATGGTTTGCACGTCAAGAGTGATCCTGGGCATGATCGTCACCGCGCTGCTGTCAGGCCGCCGTCAACAACAAGTTGCGTGGCAGTGATGTAACCGGCTTCGTCGCTGGAAAGATATACGACTGCGTTCGCAATGTCCCACGCGTCTCCCATTCGGCCGATCGGAATGCTGGCGTGGCGTTTCGCGATGAAGGCCTCTGGATCTTTCACATTGAGCTGTTTGATCAATCGGTTCTCGACCAAGGGCGTGTGCATGGTGCCGGGAATCACGACGTTGACGCGGATACCTTTCTTAACATAGGCGATTGCCGTGGAGCGGGTAAACGCCACCACGCCGGCTTTCGATGCAGCATAGGCGACGTGGACGCGGCCACCAACGGCCGCACTCAGGCAGGCAACGCTTGCCATGTTGATGATCGCGCCACCCTTGCCCTCGGCTGCGAACTGTTGCTCCATCACTGGCAGCACATGCTTGCATCCCATAAAGGCAGTCTTGAGGTTAAGCTCCATCTGGTTGTCCCAGGCCTCCTCGCTCATGCTGACAGGATCGCCTGGTGCGCTGCCCCCGACGTTATTGACAAGGATATCGATCCGGCCAAACTTATCCCGGCAACTGTCGACGGCGGCCTTTACCTGGCCGCTATCTGTCATGTTGCAGACTTTCGTGGCCCAATTTTCGTGCCCCTCCTGCGCCATGACGGCGGAAGTCGCCTCCAAAGCCTCTCCGCTCAGATCCACGCCGAACACCTTGGCGCCCTGACGTGCCATCAAGACTGCGATAGCCTTGCCGTTTCCCCATCCCTCGCCGGCAGACCCTGCTCCGGTGATGAAGGCGACTTTTCCCGTAAGATCAAGCATATGTCCTCCCTATGCGGGCGTGTCATGCACGCACCGCTCCATTGTCTTTGCCGCGCCGGAGCAAGCAAATGTCGACCGGCGCAGTCCAGGTGTCAGGCGATCAGCCCCTCTTCCAGGGCCTTAATCTGAAGCGCCAGGGGTTTGGAGTAGATCCGGCATTGCGCGAGACCTCCTCCCATGAACCAAAGGCCTTTCTGCGCAGTCGGTCGGTACATGTTGTTCATCTCGCCGTCCGGCGCGATGCCCCATACCGGTCCGATCTTGTCGGCAATCTCGCTTCCCAGAAGATGGCGCACCAACTCTTGTGGAGACAGATATCCGCTGGCTGTGACGATCAGGTCGGCTTTCTCGATCCGGCCGTTCTTCATCTTCGCGCCGTCTTCGCCAAAGCTGTCGATTTCGTCGAAATGCAACAGGCGGATTTTGCCATCGACGATGAGTTCGGAGCAGCCGACGTTGAGGTAGTATCCTCCGCCACGACGACGCAGCTTCATCTGGTGTCCCGTGTCGTCCTCGCCCATGTCGAGTTTGAAGCCTATAGCCTTTAGACCTGCAATCAGGTCATTATCCATCTCCACCATCTTCTTCACGTTAAGCTGGTAGCTTCGGATCAAAATGGGGTTGGTGTTTGCTGACGCGATCAGGTCGCTGTCCTCGATCGGAAATCCTTCTGCGTAAAGAACATGGTTGATTTGCGACGCCTCGATACTGACAACGGTCGTTGAACTTCGCTGAACGATGGCGACGTCGGCTCCGTGGCTATGGAGATCCTGGGCAACGTCATGTCCACTGCTGCCGGTTCCAAGCACCAAAGCACGCTTGCCTTTCCATGCAGAGCCATCACGATAGTGGTGGGTATGCATGATCTCGCCCTTGAACGTCTCAAACCCCGGGAGATTAAGGTATTTTGGAATGCCGTTTACGCCATTGGCAAAAATGAGATGGCGGGGCCGCAGTTCCCGCTCACTGCCGTCCTGACGTCGAACGGTCGCAAGCCATTGGCCGGCCGCCTCATCGTAGCTTGCCCCCCTAAGCTCGGTTGCGGTCCAGACGTTCAGTTCCATCGCCCAGGCATACATCTCGAACCAACCGGCCAGCATGTCCTTTGTCAGAAGCTTCGGCCAATTCGGCGGGAAGGGAATATAGGGCATGTGATTGCGCTGCACCTCGTTGTGGAGGGTGAGCGAATGATAGCGGGAACGCCAGTTGTCGCCCACATGCGCATGTCTCTCGACGACGAGAGTATCGACGCCGAGCATCTTGAGCCTTGCAGCGATCCCAAGGCCCGCCTGACCTGCGCCGACAACGATAACGGCGGGTTCCCGGTCGCTGTAGGCCTGCTCACGTTTACGGATGTCGAGCCAGTTTTCGCCGCCAAAACCCTTGGAATAATTGCTTCCCGAGGGGCGATGCGCATAGAGCGGCTCCTCATGCCCCTTCAACTCGTCAACAGAGGTCAGCAACACCCAGGCCTTGTCCGGCTCGGCAACCGGCAGACGCAACAGCCCTTCCCCACGGCTGACCGGGGTTTCGAAGTCGAAGATTGCCTCGATCACCTCAACACCCGCTCGGCTGACGCGCCTTGGCGGCGTTCGGCTCGTCGACACGGAAAACCGCGCGGCCTTAACCTGCGTCTGAGTCTCGATCAACCGAGTTACAATCGCTGTTTTTCCCTCGAATTGGGAAACAGTCCAGGTGAACGCGACCAGATCCCGCCAATGGCAATCCTCACAGAACAGGTTTCCCAGCGATGTCCTGTCCGCGTTGGTGAGCGCATGTTCAAAACTGTCGAGCCACTGCTGGGCTCGTTCCTTTGCGGTGGCAGCCGATACATCGATCAACTCTTGTGCAAATTGCACTGTGGTCACTGGAAACCTCCCGGAAATGGAGGCGAGCCGTTCGCGGATAAATCCCTTGCGCAGTCTCGCCATGTCCTGTGGATGACCGGCAAACCGTGTCATCCTGATATGTTCCGCGGCACCCTAAGGCGATATCGATCGACCGCCTATAATCGCCTGCGCCAAAGATTATGGCGCAGGGCGCAATAATAGCGACCCGCAATTGCCCCTGTGGACATCAAGGGGGTGAGTGGATTGGAGGAGTCAGTGGTGGGGTCAGGCGACGGCGGCTCGGATCATTGCAAGCCTCGTCGCCAATGAGCGCGAAATGTGGTCTCTCGCCACATCCGCAGCCGCGTGGGCGTCCCGTGATGAGATCGCCTTGATGAGTGCTGAGTGCTCTCGGGCAGCGCTCTCTAATCTGTTTTCATGCGAAAAGGTCGTCTTGGGCAAAAGAGCAATGGTCTCCTGCAGATCCTCTACCGCTGCCCGAAGATAGCGATTGCGAGCGGCGTCATAAAGCCGGGCATGAAAGGATCGATTTAGTTTTGCGGCTTCGCGGGGCGATGTTGCCGCGGCAAATTCTGCATTGAGGTCTTGAAGATTTGCTATCTCCGCATTGGTGGCATGTTGCGCGGCAAATTGCGCAACCAAAGCTTCCAGTTCCCCTCGCATCGCGTAGAGCTCGAACACCTGCTCTGTGTCGAGCGTTGCAATTGCCAGACCCCTGCCGGGTGCTGCCTGCAGGAGTCCCTTCTGTTGCAGTCGACCCAGCGCCTCGCGCACAGGCGTGCGGCTGATACCCAGCCGCTCGGCGACCTCTTCTTCGCGCAGCCGCCCCCCAGGCGGATACACGCCATCGCGAATAAACTCGAGAATGGAGCGATAGGCGTTGTGCCCCAACATCTGCCGCTCACCGGTTTTTGCCATGTCACTCGTCTCCGGCCGTCGCTCGTTCCGGTACTGGATTCTTTCGATAGGACCGCGCTCGTTTCCAATGCGGGAGACGGTCGACGGTTGCCAAGCAAAAGCAGATTTTGTGATATTGCGCAACTTTGCGCGCTATTGTATACAAACGAATACAAATCTAGAATAACACCGACTTTAGGGGCTGGGATGTCGAGACAGCAGCAGACAGCGCTGGCGCAGACGCGCTGGGACGTGATCGTGGTCGGTGGGGGCAACGCCGCGCTTTGCGCCGCTATCGAAGCCCGGCACGAAGGCGCGCGCGTGCTCCTGCTTGAAGGCGCGCCAAAGCCCTATCGTGGCGGCAATTCGCGCCACACCCGAAATTTTCGCTGCATGCATCAGGGGCCGATGTCGGTTTTGACCGGCGCTTATCGGGAGGACGAGTATTTCGACGACTTGATGCTTGTAACCAAGGGACGAACTGACGAGCATCTCGCCCGTATTGCCATCCGCAACTCCGAAGCCTGTCTGCCCTGGATGGAAAACCACGGTGTGGTGTTTCAGCCATCCCTGTCAGGCACCCTGTCGCTCTCCCGCACGAATGCCTTTTTTCTGGGCGGCGGCAAGGCACTGGTCAATGCTTATTACAACACGGCGTCCGACATGGGCGTTACCATCGTCTACGAAGCCAAGGTCCGTCACATTGTGCTGAAAGACGACCTGTGCGAGGCCATTCGTGTCGTTATCGGCGGGGAAGAGATTGAGCTTTCGGCAAAAGCCGTCGTGCTCGCCTCCGGCGGCTTTCAGGCCGACCTGGACTGGCTGGCGCGCGCTTGGGGTCCTGCCGCCCGCAACTTCCTCATCCGCGGAACGCCCTATAACCGAGGCGAAATTCTGCGCGATATGCTTGATTCCGGTGCAGAAAGCGTTGGCGATCCGACCCAGTGCCACGCGGTCGCGATTGACGGTCGGGCACCTCAGTATGACGGTGGTATCGTTACCCGTCTCGATTGCGTCCCTTTCTCCGTAGTTGTCAATAAGCATGGCCAGCGCTTTTACAACGAGGGAGAAGACGTTTGGCCGAAACGCTACGCTATATGGGGGCGCTTGGTCGCAGCTCAACCAGATCAGGTGGCATACTCCCTGATCGACGCCAAGAGCGTGGATCTTTTCATGCCGTCTGTCTTCCCGGCGATTTCGGCAAATTCGATACCTGACCTCGCCGAAAAACTCGGTCTTCCGGTCGATGCGGTGGAAAAGACCGTAGCCGCTTTCAACTCCGCATGCCGGCCCGGCAAATTTCATCCGACGGAACTGGATGGTATTTCAACCGAAGGTCTTGAGCCGCCCAAGACTAACTGGGCGCGGCCGCTCGATACGCCGCCCTACTATGGATACTCGCTGCGTCCCGGTGTCACGTTCACCTACTTGGGACTTAAGGTTGACGACAGTGCCCGGGTCAGTGGTGCGCACGGACGCTACCAGAACGTCTGGGCGGCCGGAGAAATCATGGCCGGTTCAATCCTGGGGCAAGGATATCTGGCGGGCTTCGGTATGACTGTTGGAACTGTCTTCGGACGCAAAGCCGGCAAGGAGGCCGCCGCTCATGCAAATTGATCTTTTTGCCCTTGCCGCCGCATCACCTTCGGAGGCGACGGCTACGGAAGAGGCTCGCCGCCAGCTCGAGATCTGCAATGCGTGCCGTTATTGCGAAGGCTATTGTTCCGTCTTCCCGGCCATGACATTGAGCCGGGCGTTCTCCGATGGAGACGTGACGCAGCTCGCCAATCTTTGTCACAATTGCCGCGGCTGTTTTCACGCATGCCAATATGTCGAACCGCACGAGTTCAAGCTCAACCTCCCCCGCGCCCTGGCCGAAGTTCGCGTCGAGAGCTGGGAAACGTTTATCTGGCCCCATGGATTGGCCCGATTATTTCAGAAGAGCGGCGTCTCACTGGCAGCTGCAATGATTGCGGGGATAGCCCTTATCCTCGCTGCGGCCTACGCGCTGCGCCCGGAGAACGGTCAGGGTTTTTACGCGGTTTTGTCCCATACTATTATGGCATCACTGTTTTCCCTCGCCTCGGTTTTACCGTTGATTGTCATTGCCGGCGGGCTCTGGCGTTATTGGCGCCATGTCGGCGGTGATCGTGTGACGCTTGCCCACCTTCGCTCCGCCTTTATCGATGCGGGTAAACTCAAGAACCTCTCCGGCGGGGCGGCCAAAGGGTGCAATTATGAAAAGGAAGATCGTTTCACCATGTCTCGCCGCTGGGCGCATCAGGCTGTCATGTGGGGATTCATGCTCTGTTTTGCCTCAACGGTGTCCGCCACGATCCTGCACTACGCGATTGACCTGAAAGCGCCCTATCGACTGCTTTCGCTCCCGAAGCTCCTGGGCGTGCCCGGCGGGATCTTGATGACCTTGGGCGGTATCGAGCTGATAAGATTGAAGATCCGGGCCGAAAAGGCACTAGGAGCTCCGGCGGTTTGGGGTGGCGAAATGGCCTTCGTGCTATTGCTGACAACCATCGCCGCCTCGGGTCTCGCACTCTATGGCGCCACTGGAAGCGCTGCAGTTCGACCCCTGCTGATCTTCCATCTGGGTGCCATCCTGGCCTTCTACCTGACGTTTCCATACACGAAAATGGTCCATGCCTTCTTTCGGCTAGCAGCCCTCGTGCGTGATGCACAAACCCGTCGCGACTGAAGGCAATCCCCTCATTGAAGGCTTGCCCGGCGAGTGGATCGCCGGGATTATCGACCTGCCGAAGTCGTCAAAGTCTGCAATGCGCGGGGACACAAGGGGCGGGCCAGAAAAGTAGAACCGCCTCACCCGGCACGGGCGAGGCCAACAGCAGCAACGACTGATGAAACGCTCCGATCAAGACATGACAGGTGAACCGCCTGGGCATGACGATGTTGCGTCGTTAGAGCAACCTGTCGCGAAACCGCGCGAGCGCAATACCAGGCATAATGAAGGGCAGACCAATCTGGGCGGCCAGCTGTGCGGCATGTTCAAGCGCTTGGTGCTCTATTTGGTAGCGGCCAATATCGAGCGCATCTGCTTCTACGGACGATAGCAGCTCTCCTGCGATGTGAGACCAAGCAGAGCCAGACTCAATCACGCGCGCTATATCCGCCACTGCGAGCCCGAATTTTCGCCCGACCTCAACCGCTTCCAGGACGGCGACCACATTGCACGCTGCGACGGCTCGTGCGAGAAGCTCATCCAGATTGCCTGTGGAGACAGGCGTTTCATGTGCTTGCCTGTTGTCATGAAGCTCGTCTGCAAGTCTGACCGATGAGAGTTTTTCGGTGAAAGCAATGACGTCATCGAGGCGCGCATCTTCGCCGAAAAGACCAATGACGCTTTGCATCAAACCGCGAGCGGTCGCGGTGAGTGGCAGAGTTGAGGCGGTTTGCGTCCCAAGATCCAAGGCACCATTGAGATCTTTGACCATAAGCGTCATGGCGAAATTCGTCGTCGAGCGGCCTTCGACCAGACCGACGAGCATGTTGCGTGAGGTGAAATTCGCGCCGACGCTGCGGTTCAATGCCGTGACAAAATCGGCCAACGGAAAGCCGGATTTGCGCCAGAGCGCCACGAGCTCAAGCGTGGCAAGCCTGTAGCAGGCCCCGATTCCATTTGTCAGCAGCTTCAAGGCCTGACCGTCGCCGACACGCTGTCCGCACCGCAAGGTTTTTGTGCTTAACCTTTCGAGAATTGGCTTGCCCCGTTCCCAGGCACCATCGGAACCGGACGCTATGATCGTTACCGTGCGATTTTGCGCCGCTGGGATACCGCCACTGACCGGCGCATCCATGAAGAGGACCTTACGTTCGGCAAGCCTGCGGGCAAAATCGATCGTCAGCTCAGGCACGCCGCTTGTCTGGTCGATCACCAATCCGCCTGCACGGAGGTACCCCGCGATTCCATCTGCGCCAAAGAGAAGATCACCGACATCCGCAGATTTCGGAAGGCACAGCATGACGACGTCACAGCTCTGCGCCAGCGCTTGCGGCGTATCGGCGATGACTGCGCCAAGTTTTTCGAATGCGGCCAACGTGGCGGGATTTCGGTCATAGACCACAAGTCCCCCGTTCGCGATCAGATGACGCGACAGCGAACCTCCCATTGCCCCCAATCCGATATATCCAACCTTCACCGCAGTCTCCTCGCGTTGTTCAGATGCGGTCTGACCTGCCGCCATCCACATTCAGTGTCTGGCCGGTCACATAGCTTGAATCATCCGAGGCGAAGAACAGGATGACCGATGCCAGCTCGTCCAGGGTTCCGACGCGCCGCAGAAGCAGATGTTTCCTGCGATATTCAAGATGGTCCTCGACTTGTTGAGGCGTCCTGGTGGACGAGGAAAACTCTGTCAGGAAACTACCCGGTGCCACGCAGTTGACGGTGATGCCATCCGGACTGAGCTCGCGGGCCAGCGTTGTCGTCAACATGATCACTCCAGCCTTGGCAGAGGCGTAGGCCGCGCTCCCGCCGGGTGAGCCGGCCGTATTGTGGGGAGCAGCCCCCGTTCCGAGGGCGGAAGAAATGTTGACGATACGACCGGATTTGCGCGCGCGCATGTAAGGCGCAACGGCCTGCGAACAGAAGAAGACACCCTTGAGGTCGACCGCGAGGACGGGATCCCAATCGTCGCTGGTTGCCTCGGCAAACGCACGGTAGCGGGAAATACCGGCATTGTTGACCAGGATGTCGATCCTGCCAAACTCTGCATCAACAGACTTCATAAGACGATGAGCATCGTCTCGATTGGAGACGTCACAAACGTGGCCGGTCGCCGTTACACCCTTTTTTCGAAATTGTGCAACGGCAGCGTCTATGGCGGTGACATTGATGTCTGCGATGACAATGATCGCGCCCTCGGCCGCAAACGCATCGGCTGTCGCCTTGCCGATACCGGATGCGCCTCCGGTAATGATTGCTACCTTGTCCTTCAACCGCATGGCGGAACCTCTCTTTGTATCAGATCTGGATTTCGAACAGTCTGTGACGATTGCTCGGGAATTGATTGTTCTGGTGGGGTTGAGCGCATGCCCTTGTTAGAAACCGCTCGTCGGCACATCGACCTTGGCTGTGAACAAGGCGCCCCTGCGGTCGCCGGCCGCGATGCATTCGCTCGGCCCAAGATAGGTGGACAAAAAAAGCTGACGCCCGTCAAAGCCACCCAGTGTGCACGACACGCCACGCCCTTCGAATTGGAAGTGGTCGGTGACTTCCCCACCTTCCAGCACCCGAACAAATTCTCCGGTGTTGAAGCAAGCGACCCAGACCGCGCCTTCGGCGTCCGCACAAATTCCGTCCGGTTGTCTCTCGCCCATGTCGGCAAAGACGCGGCTCCCGCTCAGTGTACCGTCCGCGGCAAGATCAAACGCGGTCAACCGTCCGACCCATGTTTCGGCGACCACCAGCGTACGTCCCGCGTCGATGACAACCGCGCCGTTGGGAAACTCTACTCCCTTGGCGACTTCGGTGATCGAACCGTCGAGGTCGACCCTATGCAGTGACGTCGATCTCGGCGTTTCGCCTGCGTCGTAATCGTAGCCGAAGTTACCGACGTAGATCCGACCAAGTTCATCGACAGCAAAATCGTTTACGTCGCCCGCGGCGTGAGCGCTAAGATCTGCGTATTCTTCCGTTTTACCACCGTGAAACCTCAGCAGCCTCTTATCTTTTGACGAGACGATGATCAGAGATCCGTCCGGTAGGAATCCAAGTCCGGAGGGACGGTGGGGAACCTGGCAGACGACCTCCCGTTCTCCTTCCGGTGAGATCGAATAGACGCGGTGATCGAATACATCCGACACCCAAAGACGGCCATCCCTCCATTTGGGGCTCTCCAGAAATATGAAATCGTCTGCGAAACGTTGCGCGTGCAGATGCCGCATCAAGCCCCTCCTCGGTTCTCTCGTAGATGAGTTGTTGCACCGTGCACCCGAATGATCCTCCATCATCCGAAACACAGCCTTTCATCAAATCACGATGCTACCAACCCGCATCAACCTGGATATTTTGGCCACTGATCAAGTCGGCTTGCGCCGACGACAAGAAAACTGCGAGATTGGCAATATCCATTGGCTCTATGCGGCGTTTGACGCTCTGACGCTCCAGAATCCATTGGTGATATTGCTCGCGGCGATCACCGTAGTGACGATACTCGGCGTCGGATACGACCGCACCTGGCGAAATTCCGTTGACGTTGATTCCAAATGGTCCCAGCTCACGTGCAAACCCCTTGATCAACCCGAACATCGCCCCTTTGGATGCAATATAGGGCACGAAGCCATCCCAATGGCCAGTAAGCGTCATAGAGGTCAGATTGACGATCTTGCCGTATTTCTGCTGCTTCATGTGGCGGCTTGCAACGCGTGTCAGAACAAAGGCAGCTGACGAATTGATGCGCACCTCTTCTTCGTATTCGTCGATGGAAAATTCTTCAAAGGGTCTGTTGTGAACATGCGCAGCATTGTTGACCAGAACGTCAATTCCACCCACGTCTTCTGCAAGTTGGGAAACGGCGGCTTCAGTCCCCGGCAAATCACCAAGATCACATCCGAAATAACGCGCGTTTGGGGACAATTTTGAAACCGTCTCCTGCGCACCGGGAGATTCTGGACGATCCAAAGCGACAACATTGGCCCCCTCTTCGCTGTAGCGGGTCACCAGCGCCTGGCCGATCGTGCCGAGGGCTCCGGTGATGAGGACATTTTTGCCAGCCAATAGGGCCATTTCATTTTCTCCTATTTCATTGCACTATCGTGCTTCATTCAACCGATAATGAGCCTTGCGCGGCGCCAGGCCGCGCAAGGCTTCAACGTCTTCCTGCCTTGGCTCAAAAGCGCGGGTTCACCATTCCGCCGGGCAGCCGGCCAGTGTGTCCTTTGTGATGATGGGAAGGTCGATAGTAACGAACTTGCCCTTCTTGTAGTCGGCATTGGTGGCTGCCGCATACATCTCCTTGAACATCAGCCGGCCAAGCATTTCAGGTTTGACGCAGACGGAGCCACTCAATTCGCCGGCCGCAATTGCTTCATTTCCGGTCTTCGAACCGCCGCTGGTTGCGATCAATTTTGTTTGGGAGCCACTTGCGCTAATGGCGCGGGCGCAGCCGATCGCCATGTCGTCGGCCTCGCTAAAGATCAAGTCGAGATCAGGCCGCGAGGTCAGGAAATTCTGGCAAATCGTCTGGCCGCTCTCCGGCGTCCAATCCGATGGCTGCGATGCGACGATTTCATATTTCTGGGCTGCGGCGTCGAGCCCCTTCTTGAAGCCCCGAATGCGTTGCTCGACAACGGCGTAACCGGGAGCGCCTTCGATGATCGCGATTGTCGCTGAACGATCTTTCGGCAGCAGGTCGAGTGCCAGCTTGGCAGCCTGCTCGCCCTCGACCACGTCGTCGGGGGCAACAAGCGCAGTGAGGCCCGGGTAGACGTCCCGCAGTTCGCGTTTGACGGGATCACCAACCTGGAGCGCAACGGCAACGATCGGAATCTTCTTGTCGCTGACACGGTCAACGAAGGATTGTGCCACGACCGAATCAAGTGGCAGAAAGCCAATCGCATCAACCTTCTGCGCAATCAGATCGTCGATCGAATTCCCCTGTTTTTCCACGCTCCCACGGGGGTCGAGCACCACTGTCTTGACGCCAGCTGCCTTAGCCTCGGCTTCAAAGCCTTTGGCTGTCGCCACGTTGTAGGGATATATCATGCTGCCTGGGACATAGCCGAACGTGAGGTCCTTCGCCCAGGGGTTTCCAGACATGACTGCAAGACTGCCGGCGCAGGCCAGTATAAGACGCGCAAATTTCTGCATTGGTTTCACTCCTCCTCTTTCCTCCCTGCCGATGTTGGCAGAGCGGTCTATTGGCCACGTTGTGGCACGCTGTCCCCGTGACATTTCGCTTGGCTGGCGTTCTCCCGACGCCATCTGCCTGCAATGTCACGCGGATAAACACTTAGCGGGAAGGCCGTTGGGCTTATATGAGTGAATCGGCAAAAGAATTTTGCACCTGGCGCAAAGATGGATTGCGCAGCGAGGTCTTAGAGGATGCTGTTTCGCCTATCTTGGGCATTGATATTGGCGCGCCATGGAACATGTGAAACGCAAGGACTGATCCGAATGGTCATCGTGGATGTAGACCACGACAATCGGGCGATCTAGAGCAAGGCCTGCTTCATAGATTATTCCGACATGTCCGTGCCTTTCGGCAGCCAATCGTTGACTCAGTAACGAGCAATTCTGACATTCAGCTTTGCAGCCAACGCAACAATCTGGCGCGATCGGGGTCTCCCTAGCGACTTAGGTCACTGTATTTTCGAGGTTTTCGGGCGCCGAACATCGTCGGTGGTGCAAATATGCTTTGGACCGAGCGCCGCGCTCACAGTTGACCGATTATTGGCGTTCATCATCATACGCCGTCCGTATTCAAGGGGCTGACGGTCGCTTCGGGAGGCGCGATGAATAAGGTGCCTTCCATGAGAGCCGCTTGACACGAGAGACGCTCAGCCAACCCATATGTCAGGAAAAAACCGATGGTCCCGTCTGAAGCAACAATCGATTGCGCCACAGCTCCAGGCGAACCGCAACGACTTAAAACGGATTGGAAACATATATTCAGTCTGCGGGAGATGGGCGTTTACTACGCGCTCCTTCTCCTTGTCTTGGTGCTTTCGATGACAACGACCTATCTTGGTCGTGCCAATTATCTAAGCCTGCTGAATGTCACCAATGTTCTTTATCAAGCGTCGTTGATCGGCATCATGGCGGTGGCGATGACTGTCATTCTGATCAGCGGTAATTTCGATCTTTCGGTTGCCTCCGTCGCCGCCCTGTCTGCGGCCGTCTTCGTCGGCAACGCGGATGCCATTGGCTTTTGGCCGGCATTTGCCGTCGCGATGACGGTGGCAATTGGGTCCGGCTTGCTAAATGGCGCGATCGTGCAATTCCTGGGAATAAACGCATTCATTGTGACGTTGGGGACGATGACCGCACTTCGTGGCGTCGTCCTGCTCTATACCAACGGTTATGCCCTGTCGGTCGAAAACACCGAAGTTATCGCAGCTATGCAGGCATTCGAAAGCGGTCGCATCAATGTTGGTTTCGTCATGTTGGCGCTCGGCATTCTTTTCCTGGGATGCGGCGTGGCAATGCTCTTTCAGGCACAAAAACGTTCCATTGCGGTGCGCCCGGCTATGGCCGCACTGGCCGTGATTGGTGTGTGTCTTCTTGCCCTGAGCTGGACGACCAACCTACAACTCATGCTGCCCAAGCCCGTCCTATACCTGTTCGCCTTTACGGCGATTGTCTGGTTCACTCTTACGTTCACAATGGTCGGACGGCGGCTTTACGCAGTTGGCGGGAACGCAGAGGCTGCGCGGCTTTCGGGCATTAACGTGCTGCGCTACAAGATCCTGGCATTCGTGCTGTGTAGCGCCTCTGCAGGCTTTGCTGGGATCCTGTTTGCAAGCAGGCTTAGATCCATCAATCCGGGCGGTCTCTCCGGCGCAGAGTTAACGGTCATCGCGGCGGCGATCCTCGGGGGTACGTCACTCTTTGGTGGTGCAGGAAGTGTCATCAAAACGTTGGCCGGCGCGTTGCTGCTGTTTTCGCTGTCCAACGGCTTCAATATTCTCAATCTCGGTGCGAACTACCAAGGTCTTATTGAAGGAATCGTCGTCGTGGTAGCTGCTGCGATCTATACGGTTGGCGGTAAGAATCGCGCCAAGACGCTCGGTGCAAAGACACAATAATTCAACTCATCTCTACTCTTCGATATCTCATTTTGTCTTCGCCCACGCGCACTCTGCCTTAGCGCATTTTCGAAAAAATTGGAGCCAAGTTGATCTGCGTGAGCCCCTAATGTCACAATGGCAACTTACCGCGAGAGCGTGATGCGGGAGGGCAGACGAGGTTCGGAGTCATGTGCCTGATAGATGCCTGCCCAGCCTTCCAAAAATACACCGTGAGGGATGGTGCAAGTCAGCGAAAGATATAATTTCAGCTTATATGCCAAGGGACAGATCTTGGCTTTTTCCTTTACATAAGGGGCCTAACGAGATCGATTGGCCACCGTATCAAAGCCGTCGGGTGGCCTTGAGCACAGGCGTGCTGGGAGGTCAGCGCGGATGCCAGATCATGTTGACCTGAGCATCTGGCTTAAATGCCAAAATTTGGGAGGAAGTCATGATTTCAAGAAGAGAAGTATTGATTGGGGCTGGCGCGGTTGGATCAGCTGCCATGCTTTCGAGGGTTGCCAAGGCGCAGGCCAAATGGCCTGCCCGCCCGATCACAATTACAATCGCCAATGCGCCGGGAGGCGATGACGACACGTTGAGCCGGTTCTTGGCGGAAACGCTTACATCCGAACTCGGCCAAGCCGTGGTCATCGAAAACCGTGGAGGCGGATCGACCACTATCGGAGTAACCGCAGCTTCATCGGCAAAACCCGATGGCTATAACTTTCTGTGCCTGCCCACGTCTGGTCTCGTACAGACCGTTCTGCGCGACAAACTACCCTACACTCTTGACAGCTTCACGCCGATTGTCGGGATTGGCGGTTATCCCCTGGCGCTTATAGCGTCCAAGAAAGCTGGGATAAACACCATCGATGACCTTATGGCTGCGGTTCATTCTCCCGAAGGCGTGACTTTTGCGAGCGCCGGCGTTGGCACCATTGCGCACCTGACTGGGACGGCGTTTATCAAGGAAGCCAAGGGCAAAGGTATCAATGTCTCCTATAAAAACAATCCGGACGGCATTCAGGGAATTGCCGGCGGCTTTACCCAAATGATGTTTGTGTCCGCACGTGAAGGGGCAATCCTCAAGGACGACGAGAATGTGAAGGTGCTTGCGGTCACATCGGCGGCCCGCACCAGCAATCTTCCAGACGTGCCGACCACCACTGAGATCGGTTACCCGCAAATCGATGGGCGAGTCTGGTACGGCTATCTTGCCCCCGCCGGTGTTCCTGAAGAAGTCGTGGCCAGGTTTGCTGCGGCGGTCGTCAAGGGAGTTCAAGATCCGAAATTTCAGGACCGCTTTGGCCCTCTCTCATTCCATACAGATCTCAAGACCGGTGAAGAATTCACGGCATTTCTCAGGAGCGAACAGGATCGGTTTCGCAAGATCATCACCGAGAACGATATCAAGCTGAATAACTAGGTCCATTGGCCATCTGCAGCCAGGGTGACGGCCATTTGCCAAGGACCGTCCCGCCTCTGCCCAGTCGTTCGACGCCGACGCCAGGAGTGGCGTCGACTTTTATCGTAACACCATCAGGACCGAGTTCAGGAGTAAGCATGCAAAGGTACCAGCTCTTTATCGACGGCGCGTTCACCGATGCAGAAGGTGGCGAATGGATCGAAAGTGAGGATCCTTATCAGGGCAAGGTTTGGGCAGAGATCGCCCGCGCAACGCCTGGTGATGTTGACCGTGCCGTCAATTCCGCGGTCAAGGCAATGGAGCGCGGTCCGTGGAGTAAAATGACAGCCAGTGCCCGCGGTAAGGTTCTCCGCAAGATCGGTGATCTCGTCGTCGCCAACGCCGACAGGATCGCGCGGATCGAGGCGCGCGATAATGGCAAGCTTCTCACCGAGGTTCGCGGCCAGCTGAACGGCGTTGCCGAATGCTGGTACTACTTCAGTGGTCTTGCCGACAAGATAGAGGGATCCTCGATTCCGATCGAGAAGGCGGACACTCTTGCGTTCACTCTTCGCGAGCCCATCGGTGTTGTCGCAGCGCTCACCGCCTGGAATTCACCGATATGGTTTGCCACCGTTAAATGTGCGCCCGCGCTGGCGGCTGGATGCAGTGTTGTCGTCAAACCGTCCGAATTCGCATCCGCGAGCACGCTTGAGCTTGCTGCTCTCGTTAAGGAAGCCGGCATGCCGGATGGCGTGTTCAATGTCGTCACGGGTTTTGGGCACGACGTCGGCGCTGCACTGGTCGAGCATCCTGGCGTGACGAAGATCACCTTCACAGGATCGGATGCAACCGGCGCGAAAATCTACGAAACGGCTGCCAGACATATGAAACGCGTGTCACTCGAACTCGGCGGGAAATCGCCTAACATCGTGTTTGAGGATGCGAATCTCGATCTGGCCGCCGCAGGTGTTGTATCCGGGATTTTCGGTGCGTCTGGCCAAATGTGCACGGCCGGCTCCCGTCTCCTTGTCCACAAGTCGATCAAGGAGGCTTTCACCGCGAAACTGATCGATCTTGCCAGCCACATCAAGCTGGGCGATCCGATGGACCCGAATACAAACGTCGGCCCCATCGCAACGGCGCCCCAGTTCAAGAAGGTTTTGGATTATCTCGATATTGCTCGGGCAGACGGAGCTCGCTGTATTTTGGGTGGCTACGCTGCTACCGGCGATGGCCTCACCGGCGGACAGTTCGTCCAGCCGACAATCTTTTCCGATGTGACCAATAGCATGCGCATCGCCCAGGAAGAGGTCTTTGGCCCGATCCTATCGATCATTGAGTTTAACACGGAGGACGAGGCGATCGAGATCGGGAACGATATCGCTTATGGTCTCGTCGCTGGGGTCTGGACGCAGAATATCGGCCGCGCCATGCGAATGACGAAGGCATTGAAGGTCGGTACGGTGTGGGTCAACACGTATCGCGCTTACAGCTACATGATGCCATTTGGCGGGATGAAGAAATCGGGGCTGGGACGCGAAGGCGGAATCGAGGCGATCAATGAATACCTCGAGACGAAAAGCGTGTTTCTGTTCACGTCCGACGAAGGGCCGGTCAATCCCTTTATCATGCGGTAGGTTCGGTAAAGGCTCGCCGTCTGCCACTTTTCGTTGACGTGACGAGCTGCCACGGATCGGCATCCTGACATTGCGCGATCTATATCGAATGACAGGCCCATTCTTGAGACATGCTGACAGGCATTCTGCTCACCGAGGACCTAACAAAAATTCGGGGAAGACCTCAAATGCAAGACCAACCGGAAGAAACCACAACTGGAAAATTAAACGCCAAGGATATTGCCACCGGCGTGTTCTTGATTGCCGTCGCGGCCATCGGTTTGCTCCTGAATCTGGAAAACGCAACGGGCACGGCCGCCCAAATGGGCCCCGGCTACATGCCCATGCTTATTTTCTCGCTTTTGGCGATCCTCGGTGTCGCTGTGATCGTCGTTGGATTGCGAAACGGTCCAGATCCGCTCGAAAGGTGGGCGTGGAAAGAATTGGTTCTTATCCTTGGAGCCATGGCCGCGTTCGGCGTGCTGATCGAACGGATTGGCCTCGCTTTGTCGGTCGCAACCGTTGTCGTGATCGCCAGCATCGCCGACCGCTCGCACTCCGTGTTGGGCATCGCAGGCATGACGATTGCTCTGGTTTTCATCTGCTGGCTGGTTTTCATCCTGGGCTTGAATTTGAACGTCTCGTTCCTGCCCCCTGGCCTGACCGAACTGTGAGCGAATAAACATGATCGACAATCTCGCGCTCGGCCTCTCGGTCGCAATGACGTTTCACAATCTCGGCTTTGCATTCATGGGCTGTCTGATCGGCACCGCCATTGGTGTTCTGCCGGGGATCGGGCCGTTGGCGACGATCGCTCTGCTCTTGCCTCTTACCTTCGCACTTGATCCCGTGACAGCAGTGATCATGCTTTCCGGCATCTATTACGGGGCACAGTATGGAGGATCCACTTCGGCAATCCTTCTCAATCTGCCCGGGGAGGTCACGGCTGTCGTGACGACGCTTGAGGGCCACAAGATGGCCCTGAAGGGCCGAGCAGGCGCCGCGCTGGCGGTCTCTGCGCTGGGATCGTTCTTCGCCGGCACGGTCGCCACCCTCGTGGTGGCCGCCTCTGGACCGCTGTTGACGTCGTTTGCGCTTTCGTTCGGCCCCGCCGAATACTTTTCACTCATACTTCTCGGACTGATCATTGCAACGGTCCTTGCCCAGGGCAGCATCTTCAAGTCCATTGCAATGCTTGCGCTCGGTTTGGCGCTTGGATTGGTCGGAACAGATATCCAAAGCGGCGAGGTTCGCTTCTCGCTCGGGTTTTTCGAACTCTTCGAGGGGATTGACTTCGTCGCTGTTGCCATGGGGATATTCGGTGTAGCCGAGATCGTCAGGAATCTGGAAAATCCAGAAAATCGCAACAAGACCATTTCCAAGGTTGGAAGCCTGATGTTGACCAAGGAAGAATTCCGGCGAGCAACTCCTTCGGTCATTCGCGGCACCATCGTCGGATCCGTGCTGGGAATTCTTCCCGGCGGCGGTTTGGCCCTGTCGACATTCGCATCCTACATTCTGGAGCGGCGCGTCTCAAAATACGGCCATGAATTCGGAACCGGTGCGATTGAAGGTGTTGCCGGTCCGGAGAGTGCGAACAATGCCGCGTCCCAGACCTCGTTCATCCCCATGCTCACGCTAGGCATTCCTGCCAATGCGGTCATGGCGCTGATCATCGGTGGTCTGATGATCCACGGCATCCAGCCGGGTCCGGGAGTGATTCAGTCTCAACCGAAGCTCTTCTGGGGCCTGATTGTCAGCATGTGGATCGGCAACCTCATGTTGCTTGTCATCAACCTGCCGCTCATCGGTGTCTGGGTGTCGCTGCTCAAATTGCCTTACCGCTACCTCTATCCAACCATCCTCGTTTTCTGTGCCATCGGTGTGTACTCCGTCAACTACTCCGCGTTCAACGTTTTCGAGACGGTGCTCTTTGGTTTCGTTGGCTACCTGCTTTACAAGCTGAGGTGTGAACCTGCGCCTTTGCTGATCGGCTTTGTGCTTGGCCCGATGTTGGAAGAATATCTGCGACGAGCCATGGTTGTCTCTCGCGGCAATCCGATGGTGTTCGTTGAGCGTCCGGTCAGCGCAGTCTTGCTCGCGATTGCGGCTGCTGCACTGCTGGCAATGCTGCTGCCAACTATTCGGAAAAAGAAGGATGAGGCGCTGGAGGAATAAAGTCGGGCGGCAGGTTCTGTGGCTCCGGTAGAGTGATCAGGAAGAACCGGTGCCTGCGCCGTGCGTATTGCGGTATCAGGCCCGGATAATCGCCCACATTCGACGATCTCGGATTCAGTAAACACGGTGGCGCTGGTCCAGGACTCGACCTCGTTGCCGATCATGCTGTTCTCGCTGGTATCCGGCACGCTAGCCGATAGTTTCGACCGCAGGCAGATCATGCTGATCGCCTCCGCGCTGCTCACCGTCTGCGCCTGGTTCGGCCTCATCACGCCCTGGCTGCTTCCGTTCTTCACCTTCCTCATCGGCTGCGACGCCGCACTCAATAATCCGTCCTGGCAGAGGCCTCCGTCGGCGAATGGCGCCGCGCGAGGTGCTGCCGGCGGCGGCGCTGAACAGCATGGGCACCAACATCACCCGCCCGGCAGGTCCGGCGATCGGCGGCGCGATCGTCGCTGCGGCCGGTGCGCCGCCGCCTTCGCCGCCAACACGCTCAGCGCATAGTGAACTTAACTGCCGCACGTCCATACTCGAGCGCCCGTCTTGTTGGCCGTCAATGCCTGAGCGATTTTTGCCCACTGGTCCATTGCTGCCGTGCGCACCACGCGATGATGGCGGGAAGATATGTCATGGCGCGGGATATTGAACAAGTTGGCAATCGCGTCATGAACAGAGACGAAGCGTTGGAGATGTCGCCTCGACTTGAAGCGCTTCATGATCCGTTCTCGTCGTCGGATGGGCTGACGGGAATTCTCCGCCCGATTGTTTAGTCCCTTGTGCGATCGACGCTCTAAACAGCGGCGTCGCAAGAGCGCAGCTTGTCGGTGATCATCACACGCGGCGTGCGGCCTTGACCCCTTAAGAGCTTTCGCATTAGGTGCTTTGCCGCCTTGGCGTTGCGGCGGCTTTGCACCAGAACATCGAGAACGAAACCGTCCTGATCGGCGGCGCGCCACAGCCAGTGTTTCTTGTACTTCAAACTTCGTTACGCAGACATTCGATGTAATTGAGCACGGTTGCGCTGTGGACGCCATGCCGCCAAAGCAAACTCATCTCCATCTCCGGCAATGGGTCCAAAACGTCCAGGAAGACGACACCTGGAAAATTAAGCGTCCGCACCGCTGATGGCGAGAACGCGACGCCCAGACCCGCCGACACGTAAGCCATTAAGCTTGTAATGTGGGTAGTCTTGTAGACGTGACGCGGAGAAAGACCGGGTATTGACGACAATGCTCCTTCGACATTGGACCGGCCGTCGGCCTCTGCATAAACAGCCAGGCTCTCTCCGGAGATATCGGCGATAGACGCCGACCGGGCAACCGCAAGCCGATGGTTGTCCGCAACCAGCAGAAGCCAGGGCCATCTACCGACCGCTTTTGATTCGACGCCCGTGACGTCACTTCCGACAGTTGCCGCGAATCCAACGTCGATCTCGTGCTTGAGCAGCGCATCCGGGATCTCTCCGCTGGGCATTTCCTTCAACGTCACGGTGACCCGCGGCCAGTTTAACTTGAAACGTCTGACCGACGAAGAGACGAGACCGCTGATGGCAGCGTTCGCACCGAACCCGAGCCGAAGGGTTCCGGTCGCCCCGCGCGCGAACTCGATGACTGTGTCTATGGCGTTGCCTACCTGGGAAAGTGCGGCGTAGCTTTCACGGAGAAACTCCCGTCCGGGCTCCGTCAATTCCACCTTTCGTTTGGACCTTTCGAGCAGTTCGACGCCAAGGATGCGCTCGAGAGACTTTATCTGCGCGGTGAGGGCCGGCTGGACAATATTGAGCCTGACAGCCGCCCGCCCAAAATGGAGTTCTTCCGCAACGGCCACGAAATAGCGGAGATGACGCAATTCGACCGCTGCCTTGCTGGTTCCATGGACATCCATCTCTGATCACTCCCGATGATTGCACGCAAAGCAAAAGCTATTGGAAATGATAGATCAACCTGTGCTTATTGTCTGTCAAAAAGGTAAGAAAAAATGCTTCAACAAACGCCCGTGAAAGGCTCGACACTCGCTTCGCCCAAAACCTCCGAACAGCACCAACTCGCACGTCCGCGGGGGGACTACACGAAAGTCCTCGTCCCATTGCTGGTGGTTGGAGCTGTATGCGTTCTAGCAGGCCTAAGTTCGCAGCAGTGGGACCGCTGGACATCGGGCGCTGATGAGCAAACGACGGATAACGCCTATGTACGGTCCGAGTTGAGCCATCTTAGTGCTCGTGCCTCGGGGAACGTGGTGGCCGTCAAGGTCGGCGACTTCGAGCATGTGAAGGCCGGTGACGTGATCCTTCAAATCGATCCATCAGACTACGAGGCAAGGCGCGATCAGGCTAAAGCGACATTGGGCGCAGCGGTTGCCCAACGCAACAACCTCGACAATCAGGGGAATCTTCAAAAGGCCGAAATCCGTCGGTCAGAGGCTCAAGCCGTGGTTGCCCGCGCGAACGCGGATCTCGCCAAGATCGTTGCAAACCGGCAGACCACGCTCCTGGAAAAGGGTGCCGGTGCCCAGCAGCGGCTGGACGAAGCTACGGCGAACGAGAAGACGACTTCCGCTACCGCAGGCGCGGCGGAAGCCGCAGTCGCATCCGCCGAGGCACAGCTTCAATACATTGATGGTCAGAGAGCCCAACTCTCGGCAAACGTGGAGTCGGCCAAGGCAAGTCTCAGATCCGCTGAACTGGCTCTTTCCTATACGACCATCCTGGCGCCGTTTGACGGCATCGTCAGCGAGCGACAGGTCCACGTCGGGGATTACATCACGGCTGGCACCAATGCGATCTCGATTATCCCGCTGCCGAATGTCTACCTGATCGCCAACTTCAAGGAGACGCAGCTCTTTCGAATGCAGGAGGGACAGGCCGCAACGGTCACGGTCGATTCGCTTCCCGGACAGGCCTTCACCGGCAAGGTGACACGCCTGTCACCCGCATCCGGGTCGCAGTTCGCATTGCTGCCGGCCGACAACGCGACTGGAAACTTCACGAAAGTCGTGCAGCGCATCCCTGTGCGGATTGACTTTAACGGCTCATCCGCCCTCGATCGGCTTCGGTCGGGAATGTCGGCGGTGGTCACTGTATCGGTCGCCTCCAACCGTGAGTAACGACCATGGCCGATATCCTCCGTCTCCCGTTCTCCTTTACCGCGCGGCGAACGCATCACCCGATCATTGCCTTGTGCGGCATCTTCATCGGCCCCTACATGGCGGCCTTCCACACCCGGCTCTTCGGCCTCGGCCTTGGTGATCTCAGGGGCGTGTTCGGCCTGAGCTTTGACGAAGGCTCCTGGCTGAGCACGCTGGCCACCGCGCCTCAGCTTTTGGTGGCGCCTGCCGTGCCCTGGCTTGCCGCTACGTTCGGCGTGCGACGGGTCATGGTTGCTCCGGCGCTACTTTATGCACTTATCGCGGCGCTGATCCCGTTCGTCCGTGGTTTCGAGGCGCTCGCCATCTTGCATATTATCCAGGGCACGCTGCTCGGTGTCTTCGTGCCAGCGACGTTGATGATGATCTTCCGCAATCTTCCCGTGAAGTGGTGGATCACGGGAATCGCGCTTTACGCCTTCCGAACGGCTTTCACGTCGAGTTCAGGTACAGCACTTCTCGACTTCTATGTGCAGCATGTCGGATGGCAGTTCGTCTACTGGCAGGACGTCTTCCTGGCTCCCTTAATGGCACTCCTGATCTTCGTTGGCGCGCCGCACGAAGAGGTGAACCGCGATCTGCTTATGAAAGCGGATTGGGGCGGAAAGCTTCTGTTCGGCGCGGGTCTCGCAATGCTCTTCATCGCCGTCGATCAGGGCAACCGGCTTGACTGGTTCGAAAGTGCAGTGGTGATGTCCGCCCTGATCGGAGGTGCGGTGCTCATCGTTGCCTTCTTCATCAACGAAATGCTGATCGAACACCCATGGGCGCACATTAGCGCATTGGGCTCCCGCAACGTCGTGCTGCTTATGTCGATTGCCCTATTCTACATGATGACCAGCTTGTCGAACACCACGCTAGTCCCGAACTATCTGGCGACCGTCGCAGGTCTGCGGCCGGAGCAGATCGGTGCGACAATGGTCCAGTGGATTTGTATGCCGCTTGTCGTCATGACGCCCATCGCCGTCTGGGCCATGCACAGGACGGACGGCCGCTTCATCCTGTTGATCGGCCTCTGCTGTTTTGCGGCAGCCTCTCTTTTGGGGACCGGCCTTACGCCCGACTGGAGCGGTGACAATTTCCGAATGATCTACGTCCTTCAGGCCGTGGGCCAGATCCTGGCATTTCTCTCGATCATCGTATTGAGTGTTGCGAACGGCGACCCCAAAAGGGCGGCTGCCATAGGGGCCTACATACAGGTTATAAGGCTCCTTGGCGTGCAGACGGCCCAGGCACTGATGGCAACATTTCTTCGCAAGGGAGAACAGCTGCATTCCTACCTGATCGGTCTCAATCTCGAACGCGGATCGGAAGAATCGAACGTCACGATCGCCGCTCTCACTCACAGACTGACCAGCGCCGGTCAGGCAGTCGCACAAAGCCGTGCAACGGCGGTGTTAGCCCAACAGATGCAAAGACAGGCCAACGTCCTTTCCTACATCGACGCTTTCTGGCTCACATTCTTCTGCGCAATGGGCGGCGTAGTGATTCTTGCATTCGTTGGAAAAGCGCCGAAAGGCCCCCTCGTTGGCTGAAACCTTAACAGCCCGACAGATGTGATGGGTTCTGGTAGCTGCGCCGCCTCGGGCAGTCCAGTCGACGCGTGCGGTTTGTAATGTCCCGGAGGAGTCGCCAGCCTACTGGTGGAGGCACTTCTCTGCCCACAGCCGGACTGTTAGGTGCGAGACGATGATGCCGCGGGCGGCCAGCATGTCCTCGACCATCCGCAGGCTGAGAGGGAAGCGAAAATGAAGCCACACAGCGTGGGCGATGATCTCTGCAGGAAAGCGTTGGCGACGATAAAGCGGATCACGGAGCGTCATGATCCGTCATCGCACATAGACGTCCACGTTTCGTTAAGTTGACGATGCCATTGGACATGCATTGAGCACCACGTGTCTGGCTATGACGAACGGACAGGCGACAGACAATCGGGTTAGCATCCGTGCTGGATTGCAATGGACAACCAATGTAAAGGCATGCGCAACGCGCCGCTTTGCCCGACTGCCCGATCAAAAACTGATCAGACGCGCAGGGCGCCTAGCACGAAAGTCGGAATTGCTTACGACTTGAGGGCGTGCTTGACTCTAAGAACTGTGATGCAGACTGCGCCGATCACCACAGGCACACAGATCAACATCACGAGTGGGTCAATATGGTAGCCTGCATGATCGGATGTTTCCAACACCAGTTTGATCAGACTGAGCAAATAGTAGCTGATCGCGAGGATCGAAAATCCTTCGACGGCGCGCTGGATCTTGACCTGCGTTGCTGCTCTTTCCGCCATCGCTTGGATTTGCACCGCGTTTTGATATTCAATTTCAACCTGGATGCGGGTCTGGAGGAGATCGATGAGATGCATCGTTGCGTGCGAGAGCTGCTCTAATCGCACAGCTGTCGCTTCACAGGTCCGTATCGCGGGCTTAAACCGTCTGGCCACAAAGACACCGTAGCGCTGGAAGCCGGGAACATGAGATTCCCTCAATTCAGCAATGCGTTCTTCGACTATCTTTGCATAGGCAATCGTAGCGCCGAAGCGGTTTCGTGTTTCCGCCGTCGCTGAGATCACCTGTGCAGACAGGATGGAGATCTCTTCAAGAAGGCTTCTGTGCTCGCTCGTAGGGGTCGTCAAATGTCGGTTGGTAAGCCCAACCAGCTTCCTGTCATAGTCAGCCAGCAGCGGTCCAAGACGCCGAGCTTCCGGCAATCCCAGGAGTGCCATGACCCGGTACGTCTCGATCTCGTAGACGCGCCGAACCATCCGACCCAGCCTGTAGGCATTAAGATCGGTGTTGAACAGGATGGCGCGGCTGCTGTTGGATGTGCTGACGCGAAAATCCGAACAAACCAAGGCCCCGCCGCCAACGATAGAAGCTGCAGTATCCGCGAATGCGAAATCTGTGAGGACAGAGCTGATGTCGCGCGGAGGCGCGCCTGAAACGAGAATCTCCAGTCGACAGATCAGCGTCGCATCTTTCAACCCGGACAGACCTCTGGCCTCGTCGATTGTCAGATTTGCTGTTGGCCAAACTGCCGGAGCATCCAGCAGCTTTGTTACCCTTGTGACGGTAACGAACTCGGTATGAACCTCGATCTGTGTCTGAACAGTTCCATCAGGCCCTTTGTCTCCGGATGCACGATGACCCGAACTCATCGCGACAGGTGTGGCTGGGCGCAATGCAATATGTTCAACGAAGGACTGACCCGAAAAATAGATGGACGGTCTCGCATGCAATTCGGCATTGAAGTCGAGATCAACGTCGGTCACTTCTACCATTTCCTCGTTGCGTCCGGCCTGCGTCATTCAACGCGGCTATGCCGGTGGTCAAGCATTATTTCATTCAGGCCGACATGTGAGGTTGACGACTGGCAAACAGCTTCGGGCAGGCCGTCCGCTGCCATGCCGACGGCGCCAACGAATTGCTTTGACCCAATCCCTACTACGTCGACGCTACGCCTGGCACTATTGCCGGTCACGACACAGGCGCCAAGTGCCGCGACCACTCGGCTATAAGATAACGCTATATGGCAGGCGTCGACGCTTCGCTTAGACGCTCGGTCCTGACGCGCGGCTATTCAAGAGCACAAGGGGTCCAGCGATTTCATCTCAACGTCAATCGCTGGACCCTTGCGCAATCTGCGGGAGGAAGCATTACGGGCGCGATCGCTTGCGTTACCCCCGTGTCCTCGTGTCAAAACCCGCATCGTGGTTCTGAGGGTATTTCACGTGGTCACGCAACGTTCCTAGCTGCTGTGCGTGTATCCACCATCGCATGCGATGGTCTGCCCGGTGATGAAGTTCGACGCCGGAGTGGAGAGAAACATCATGATCCCCACGAGATCGGTAGGCAGCATGCTTCGCTTTATACACTGCTGTGTCAGCTGCGTTTGTCGCAGTTCCAACGTCGGATTTACCGCCCGCTCCACTTCTGTCGAGACCGCTCCAGGTCGAATGCAGTTAACGTTGATCCCGTCGTCGCCGAGTTCGCGTGCCATGGCATTTGTCATGCCGATCATAGCCGATTTCGAAGCGACGTAATGCATGTAGTTCATCACGCCCTTCGTCACCGCATCTGAAGATATATTGATGATCCGGCCCCACTTGGCCGCTCGCATTACGGGAGCGACCGCCCGGGCACACAAGAATGGCCCGGTGATATTGACCCGCATGACGCGGTCCCACTCGTCAAGCGGAATGTGTTCGAATTTGCGCTTGTCAAGGGTCGCGAATATCGCGGCATTGTTGATCAGCACATCGAGGCGACCATGTTCATCGATAATCGACTTCACAAGTCGGTCGACGGATGCCGCATCAGCAATGTCGACCTCGGCTGCGCTCGCCCGCCCTCCAGCTGCCAAAATTTCGGCTCTGACTCGTTCGGCGTTGTCGACATCGAGGTCGGCGACAATGGGGATAGCCCCTGCGGCGGCAAACTGACGGGCAAGCTCCCGCCCAATCCCTTGACCGGCGCCCGTGATCAAAATCACGCGATCGGTGAGGCTGAAATCCCGAGCCCAGCCGGGAACCCCAGAATCCTGAGGGGCTTGGACTTTGATATGTTCGGTCAATTGTTGTCCTCTCAAGGTCGAAAACAGACGTGGCCAGTGTGATGCCGCGCGGAGACAGTTGTTGATTGCGACCTATTCGGTGGTGGCAAACACCATGCTCCGTGTGGATTGGAAAATCTCACTTGCCGATGCAGGGCGGCGTGACAGCTTTGAAATCGAAACGAACATGCGGCGGACGCCTGTTGGAATCAACTGGGAGGGCAACGTCTGCAACCACAGGAGATAACAAAAGCTTATACCGCGGTTGGATTGCGCCTGTCCGGCGCTTGTAAGTGTTCGTAGAATACACCCAGTTGCCGTTGCCCAACCTGGTTCAAGCAGGTCGATGACGATGATTGTCTGATAGACAAAAGCCACGCCTAGGATCGGCGCAGTGCCGCGCGCCACTTTTTCCTCCTGCTGTAAGATGGGACGCTATGAAAGTTGCACGATTTATTGATGCCGGCCGGCCCAGAGTGGGTATTGTTGATACCGCAGCGGGACGCATTCATCCGCTCGATAAAAAGCTGAGCAATGTCATTGGTTTGATCAGGCTCACGACTGGCGGTTTTACCTATGGCGGATCAGATGGTAGCGGAATTCCCCTCGATACCGTGAAACTGCTGGCGCCGATCATTCCGGAGCGCAACATCTTTTGCATTGGCAAGAATTACCACGCGCACGCAAAGGAATTTTCTGTCAGCGGTTTTGAAGCTGGCGCTGTAAAGGGTCAGGAAACTGACGAATATCCGGCCATTTTCAGCAAGCCTCCAAGCACGGTCGTCGGGCCAGACGATATTGTCGAACTGCACCCGCAAGCCACCTCAGCGGTGGATTATGAAGCTGAACTTGCTTTCGTGATCGGGCGTCCCGGCCGCAATATTTCGGAAGCGGACGCTAGGAAACATGTCTGGGGCTACACAATCATCAATGACGTAACGGCTCGAGATCGGCAAAAAAATCACAAGCAGTGGCTTGCGGGCAAAGGGCTCGACACATTTTGTCCGATGGGACCGTGGATCGTGACGGCAGATGAAGTCGATGCCGAGAATTTGGACATTACATGTCATGTCAACGGTGAACTGCGACAGCAGGCGAATACCCGTGACCTCATCTTCAAAATTCCTCAACTGGTTGCAGCAATCTCTGCCGGTCTCACGTTGCAGGCTGGCGACGTTATCGCAACCGGAACCCCAGCAGGTGTCGGGATCGGGTTTAATCCACCGCGTTTTTTAACGGCCGGCGATCGCGTGGAAATATCAATTTCCGGCATCGGAACCATAAGCAACTCATTCGGCTGATGTGCAATAGCGCGGCCCGTCTACTTCCAGCTCATGGCCAACGCACCACGGCTGCGTTACGGACGGTCCCCCTGCGACACCTTGCGCGGGCGCGGACACTCCGGCCGTGTCGCTTCCTGCAGGCTGGCTTGCTCAGCCGGTACCGCCTCCGGCCGACGACAAAGCTCCTGACCGACAGCTTCGACGAATTTCACCAGATCACGACTATGACCATCGAGATGATATCCATCTCGAAAGAACACAGCGATGTTCCGATCCAGAGCGGGATCGGTAATGGCAAGGCCGCATAGCCGTCCGTCCGCCAGTTCTGAACGAACAGCATGGGCAGGCAACACGGCAAGGTGATCACTGTCGATGACGAGCGATTTCAGCAATGTGACTGAGCCGCACACAGTGACGCGCTCCGGTGGCGCCAATTTTGCAATCTTCAAGGCGGCGGCAAGAATGGCATGCGCGCGACGCGCGGTCGGTGCCACCCAGGGGTAACGAACCAGAGTTTCCCAACTCAGATTTTTTGCTGTGCTTAGAGGATGTTCGGATCTGGCAATGACAAGAAGCTTGTCGCGAAAGAGGACGCGTTGCCGCAAGCCGTCTTCCAAATCATAGCACTCCGTAAATCCGAAAACGAAATCGAATTCACCCCGCAAAAGACCAATCAAAAGGTCGATCTGTGGGGCCTCGACGACTTGCAGATCGCGATCAGCGTGAGCCTCCCGCCATCTGCTTAGGGCCATGGGCATGACAGTGCTCGCCAAGCTCGGGAGACTACCAATGCGGATGGAGAGCGGGTGATCTCCGTTCACGTTCAACAATGCCCGTTCGGCCAATTCAATAGCGTCGCGCACCAGCCGCGCATGACCGTAAAGGACTTCACCGATCGGCGTGGGCGTCACACCGGTTGGTCCTCGCAGGAGAATTTGCAAACCCAACTCAGCTTCCAGTCTGCTCATGGACGTGGACAGAGCGGGTTGGGATATTTCAAGCGCCTTGGCCGCACTCTTCAAGCTGCCGCTTTCGATTATCGAGGCAAGGTAAAGAAGCTTCTTCGGATCTAGGTTGAGATGACTGGCGGGCATGGTGTTCCTACTCAGTTTTCCGATAGCCAGACATTGTTTGATGGCCACGGCCCAGTGCTGAGGCTCCACGGCCCAAGCGGAAATGAATCAGGTACGCTTGAAGAGCAGTGCCAACTGGCGCAGTCGACCGCGCGCTGCCTGCTTCGGGAATAATGATTACATTATAGAGCGTGGAGGTTCGCGGAACTGGGTATTGAATATATTATACCCCCCGTGCCGTCAACCTGGGTCAGTGCATTGGGAATGGCTGAACGAGTGGAAACAGGCTTTGTCCAATCGCCGCCATCCTTCAAATGAGAGGTCACTTCGATATAATCACTTGGCTGATTCAAGTTGCCGAGGCTTGAGTTTTCACCGGGCTGGCGATTGGTCCGAGCTGCCCCCGATGGTCAGCGTCACAGCGTGGCCAATCCTGCGACAAGGATGCCGCTCGCTACACAAACGCCCAAGACAACCCCTGACGTCAACAGGTCGGACCGAGCTTGCAAAACGGTGCACCCTGTTTGAAACGTCGAACGCTTCGCCAACGACCATTTGAAGTGCGCAAACGGTGAAGGCGCCGCTGGCAAATTGCGATGGCGCAGGGATTGAAGTGAACGCACGCAAGGTCCATCGCGTGCCAGGGTGCCAACTGCGTGGCTGTCCTCGGTCGCCATCACCTCGCTGGAAATGCGAGATGGGACCTTCGTATCATCTTAAATTCTTCGCCTGAATGAGCCCCATTCAGCGTTGAGACATCGCTATCATGCATACCGACAGGACGGAATAAGGCTCGCGGCTGAAACTCCCAAGAAGTTTTGCGCGCCTCGTTTGATTAGGCCATCAGCGGTATGACGCTATCGAGTGACTTCTTGGCATCGCCGTAAAACATCCGCGTGTTTTCCTTGTAGAAAAGCGGGTTCTCGATCCCGGAATATCCAGTTCCCTGACCGCGCTTGGATACCAGGACGTGCTTGGCCCTCCAAACCTCCAGCACGGGCATTCCGGCAATCGGTGAGTTGGGATCTTCCAGAGCTGCAGGATTGACGATGTCATTGGAACCGATGACGATAACGACGTCCGTACTCGAGAAATCCGCGTTGATCTCATCCATCTCAAGAACGATATCGTAGGGTACCTTCGCCTCAGCTAGCAAGACATTCATATGTCCAGGAAGGCGGCCCGCAACCGGATGAATGGCAAAGCGAACCGTTTTCCCGGCTGCACGAAGCTTTCGAGTGAGTTCCGAGACCGACTGTTGCGCTTGCGCGACCGCCATTCCATAGCCTGGAACGATGATGACGCTATCAGCCTCGTTCAGGGCCGCTGCGACACCATCAGCATCGATCGCCACCTGCTCGCCGACAATCTCCATGGTGGGCCCTGTGACACCGCCGAAACCGCCAAGGATGACCGATATGAAGGACCGGTTCATAGCCTTGCACATAATATACGACAGAATTGCGCCAGAAGAGCCGACCAGTGCCCCGGTGACAATCAGCAGATCATTTCCGAGCGTGAACCCAATTGCGGCCGCCGCCCAGCCGGAGTAGCTGTTCAGCATCGAAACAACGACAGGCATGTCTGCTCCGCCAATGCCCATGATAAGGTGGTAACCGATAAAAAATGCGACGCCAGTCATCAAGATCAGCGTCCAGGCGCCCTGACCGTCGACATACATTAGCAGCATCATTAGGCACAGGATCGCCGCTCCGGCATTGAGAAAATGGCCGCCAGCTAGCTTTTTGGCTTTGCCGTCGACCTTGCCGGCAAGCTTGCCGAACGCGATGACGGAACCTGTGAACGTTACAGCGCCGATGAAAATGCCAAGAAAAACCTCGACCTTCATGATCGACAGCTCAACAGGTGTTTTATGGGCCAGGATGCCAGGAAATCCGTCCAGTGCGGCCCGCGTCGCCTCGTCCATGCCGGCAATCCGCAAAGCCTCGAGGTGGGCGTTGAAACCGATGAATACGGCGGCCAGGCCAACAAACGAGTGAAGGGCTGCCACGAGTTGGGGCATTTCGGTCATTTGCACACGGCTCGCAACGAAGTGCCCTAAGAGAGCGCCGCCTGCCACCATGAACGCAATGATAAACCAACTGCCAACGCCCGGGCCAAATACGGTTGCAATCACAGCCAGGGCCATTCCGACAATGCCATACCAGACAGCACGTTTGGCGCTCTCCTGTCCCGAAAGCCCGCCGAGTGAAAGAATAAAGAGCACAGCCGCAGCGATGTAGGCTGCTGAAACGATCCCGATCGTCATGATAATTCCCCCCGATCAAGACTTCTGGAACATGGCGAGCATGCGCCGTGTCACCAGGAAGCCGCCGACAATATTGATCGTTGCAATAAGCACCGAAACGGCAGACAGCGTCACCACCAACCAGCTTTCGGAACCGATCTGCAGCAACGCGCCCAAGATGACGATTCCCGAAACGGCATTGGTGACCGCCATCAGCGGCGTATGCAGCGAGTGCGAGACATTCCAGATCACCTGGAAACCAACGAAGCATGACAGCACGAACACAACGAAATGGCTCATAAAGCTTGCAGGCGCAAAAGCCCCGACCAGCAACAAAGCGGCCGTTCCACCAGCGAGAAGAAAGCCTTGGCTTTTCGTCTGCGCCTTGAAGGCGGCGACCTCCTTTGCGCGCTTCTCTGCAGGTGTTAGCTCCTTGGTCTTGTCTTTGGGTTTTTGAGGGGCGATCGCCTTTATCTTTGGCGGCGGCGGTGGGAAGGTTACCTCACCCCGGTAGGAAACCGTCGCGCCACGGATGACGTCATCCTCCATGTCATGGATGATCTGCCCGTTTTTGTGTGGCGTGAGGTCTGAGATCATATGGCGAATATTATTCGAATACAGCGTCGAAGCCTGTGCGGCCATGCGGCTTGGAAAGTCGGTGTAGCCGATGATGATGACACCATTGTCGGAGACGATCCGTTGGTCGACCGCCGTTAGCTCACAGTTTCCGCCGCGCTCGGCAGCCAAATCCACAATCACCGAGCCTGGCTTCATCGCCGACACCATGTCCGCAAGCCAGAGCTTCGGTGCATCGCGGCCCGGAATGAGGGCCGTGGCGATGACGATATCAATTTCCGGGGCCAACTCCCGGAACTTTGCCAGTTGTGTCTCTCGGAACTGGGGTGATGAAGGCGCTGCGTAGCCACCGCTTTCGGCGCCATCTTGCTGGTCCTCAAAATCCAGAAAGACAAACTCAGCCCCCATCGATTCGATCTGCTCGGCGACTTCTGGACGCACGTCGAATGCATATGTGATCGCACCAAGCGATGTAGCTGTACCGATTGCGGCTAGTCCTGCGACACCAGCGCCAATGATGAGAACTTTGGCGGGAGGAACCTTGCCTGCGGCGGTTACCTGTCCGGTGAAAAAGCGCCCGAAATTGTTGCCGGCCTCGATTACCGCGCGATACCCTGCGATATTCGCCATGGACGACAATGCGTCCATTTTCTGCGCCCTGGAAATGCGCGGCACCATGTCCATCGCAATGACATTGAGCCCGGTGTGTTTTGCCTTCTCCAGCAAGCTCGCGTTCTGGGCTGGATAGAAAAACGAGATCAGCGTTTTTCCAGCTGCCAGTTTGTCGATCTCGCCGGGTTCCGGCGGCCGAACCTTGATGACGACATCCGATGAAGAATACACGGCTGCCGCGTCTTCGACGACGAAAACCCCAGCGTCGCCATAGGCTTGGTCAGAGAACCCGGCCTGCCGTCCTGCTCCCGTTTCGACGATGCACTCGTATCCGAGCTTCTGCAGCTGTAGGGCGCTTTCTGGCGTCAGCGCCACACGCGCTTCCTGCCCTGCAATTTCCCTTAGTGCTCCAATTTTCATAGAACGCCCCTCCGGCGCGATTGTTACCGCCCGGCTGATCGCCGGCAACGAACGCTGTTACATTGTGGGAAGCAGCTTTGACCTGACCGTTCTCTGCGATTTCCGCTGAGGCCTTGATCGGTACAAAGCAGGTGAAATGGTCCGCGACGAACTTCTCGTGCGATCACACGTCGCCAAGCAGTGGTCAGTCGAATATGAAAACGCCTTTGCCGATTTTCCTTTGCTCGAACAGTTCATAGGCTTCGGCGGCCTGGTCGAGCGAAAATTCATGCGTGAAAAGCGCATCAACGTTGATACCGCGCTCCGCGACAAACTGTGCACACTCGTCCTGAATATTCTTGCTGAATGTCAATGAGCCAACCAACGATTTTTGCTTGGTGATAAGTTCGTTGCATTCAAATTCCATCGCCCCATGAACGCCGACCAGGCAGGTCGTTCCCCATTGGCGCACCACTTTCATTGCCTGTTGGCGCGCAATGGGGTTTGAACTGCATTCGACCGCTTTCTCCACGCCAAGTCCGCCGCGGGTGAGATCGCGTATTGCCTCGACCGGATCATCCTTGAGAGGGTTGATTGCGAAATCGGCGCCAAAGTCGCGGGCCATCTGCAGGCGTTCTTCACCGACATCCAAAGCAATGACACGTGCGCCGAAGGCTTTTGCAAACATCGTGCAGCTTAGACCGACAGGGCCTTGACCAAAGACAGCAATCGTTTCGTCAGCGGCGAGATTGATCCGCTTCAGCGCGGCATATGCTGTTCCGCTTCCGCAACCAACAGCCGCTCCCGCCTTGAACGACAGCTCATCCGGCAATTTGATAATCGTATGTGCCGGGACCTTCATAAATTGGGCATGGGCGCCATGACCGTTGCCGCCAAATGCAATCCGATCATGATCGCAGTTTTGCATCCAGCCGGAACGGCAGTTCGTGCAGGTCCGGCAGCCGTCATAGTGGTAGACCATGACCCGGTCGCCAACTTTCGCTTCCGATGATCGAACGGCCGAGCCCACTTCCGCGATGACCCCACATGGCTCATGGCCTTCAATGACGATCTGGTCTTCACGACGTTTTGGCTCGTTAAGGTGATTGAGATCACTTCCACACATGCCCGACGCTTTCATCCGAACAATAACCTCGTCAGGCCCGGGTGTGGGGTCCGCATACTCGCGAAACTCCATCTTCCCCTCGCCGAGAAAAACCAGTCCCTTCATTTTAATGTCCTCCACGACTTAGGCGTTCACAGGCATCACGCGAAAGCGCAGGCCTCGTCGTAATCCGTACCGCTCGTGACAAATCCAAGCGTCGCGCACAATGACCTCAGGCGAGAAAAGCGTCGGAGGCGCACCGCGAGTATAGGCTCAGGTTATAACCCTGCCCGTGCGATTCCCTAATGCCGATTTAGGAGACAACAGCGCAAACAGCTGTGCCACCGGCAGATCGGGACGCATCCAGCTGAAATTGGGTCATAACTTGGCATTATATCCTACCTGCCGGAGGTCTGTCTCCAACCGCCCCGGCATGTTAGGCAATCGTTAACGGGAGGATCCGTGGAGGACGGCTTCAAAGCAGGACTGCCACGCATGCTTCAGTTCATTCAAGACATCCTGCGGGCACCGACAGGGATTTTGACTGCACAGCATGAAGGCTCGGGAAACGCGGAGGCGTACCACGGTCGCCATGGGTCAGGTCGGTGTGAACAGACACAGCAAGTATTCATCAAGGGAGGAACTTATGCACACTCAATCACAGACACGCAGCACCACACTCTTCGGCGCCGCTCGTCCACTGCTTCGCTCATCCGTCATGACCATCGCTACGGTTCTTTGCATCGGCTCAGTCCAGGCAAAGGACCTGACATTTGGGTATGTGCCGGCCAGCCTTGAATATCCCTACAACGTGATGACGGCCAAGGGTTTCGAAGAGGCAGCCGCGGCCGCGGGCGTCAAGACAGTTGTTCTCGATCCACGTGGAAGCGTTGAGAAGCAGGGCAACTCTCTGGATGACCTTATCGCCCAAAAGGTCGATGCCATCGGCTTTCTACCGCTCGACTCCGTCGTGTCCGAATCCTTTGTGGACAAGATCAACGACGCAAAGATCCCGGTGGTCGCTATCGCTCTTCAAGTCGGCGATTCTGCATCACGCAAGGTGACCGAGCCTTACCCCGGCCTTTCGGCACTTGTGGCCACCGACAATTACCAGGCCGGCTATGTGTCGGGAGAGATGGCCGCGAAGCTACTGCCGAAGGACCGTCCGGCAAAGATCGGTATCGTCATGGGCGATCCCGCCTATACGATCGTCAAACTTGACACCGATGGTTTTAAAGCTGCGCTCGATAAAGCCGGTGCGAAATACGACGTCGTCGCCGAGCAGCCGACCAATTGGACGCCAGATGAAGGCGAAGCGGTTTGCCAGAACTTTCTGACAGCCCATCCGGACATCGACCTGATTTTCAGCCACGCCGACGACATGGCGATTGGGTGCGCGCGTGCCATCGAGGCCTCCAGTTCCAAGCCGATCCTGATTGCGACCGGAGGCGGGTCAAAACTGGGCCACGATGCGATCCTAGCCGGCGAAATGTATGGCTCCGTCTGCACTCGTCCTAAGCTTCTCGGTTCGCTGATGTTCAAGGCGATGTATGAGGCGGCAACCAATCCTGACACACCAAAAGCTCGCTTCGTCTCCTACGACATGCCCGCGATCACGAAGGAAACCATCGACGCCTGCCCTGAGCAGTGGTGAAATAGCCTTGTGAAGAAGAGCCAATGGGAGGCTGAGCCGATGCAACACGAAAACCCAATTATGCAACTGCGCGGTGTCGTGAAGGGGTTTCCCAATGGAACAATTGCCCTGCGCGGTGTCGATCTTGAGATCGAGCAGGGAAAAGTTCATGGATTGCTCGGCGCCAACGGCGCCGGCAAGTCCACCCTTATCAAGGTTTTGTCCGGTGCTTACTGGCCAACGCTTGGCGAGATTATCTGGCGTGGAAAGCCTGTCATCTGGGACAATCCCAAAAACGCCAACGACATGGGTGTTGCCACCGTTCACCAGCATATCCCTCTGGTTTCGACGCTGTCGGTTCTTGAAAATGTCTACCTGGGGGAAACAGGTTTTTGGCGGAATTCCGCCTCGATCAGACAACGTTTCGACGAGCTCTGTCGGCGACTGGGCTATTGGGTGAATCCAGATGCACCTGTCAGTTCGCTATCGATAGGCGAGCGTCAGATGGTATCGATCATGAAGGCAGTTGGCACTGGCGCCGACTTGATTGTGATGGACGAACCCACCGCCTCTCTTGCCGCGCAAGAGCGCGAACTCGTCTATGAGACGGTAAGACGGCTGTCGAAGGTTGAAAAAAAGGCCATCCTGTTCGTCTCGCATTTCCTGGATGAAGTGATGGCATTGACGGACCACGTAACCGTCCTTCGTGACGGCGTGGCGGTCATGCGCGCCCATACGTGCGACCTCGATGAGAATAAGATCGCGGAAGCCATTGTCGGAAAACAGATCGTTGCACTTGAGCGCCAAGCGCAAGACCGTCCGGCTTCCGGAACGGTGACAGCAGCGACAAGGCTGCAACTGAAAGATCTGGCCTCGAAGGGAAAACTATCTCCCGTGTCATTTGATCTCCGGCAAGGCGAAGTCATCGGCATCGCCGGCTTGCTGGGCTCTGGTCGCAGCGAATTGCTGCATGCAATCTATGGCTCTGACAAATATGCCACCGGCTCGGTCATTTTCGATGGACAACCGATCGCACGCAACACAGGTGCGGCCGTCCGCGCCGGCATTGGCATGGTTCCCGAGGATCGCATGGCCCAGGGTCTGGTGCCGGATTTCGAGATTTGGCGCAATACCACGCTTCCGGCACTGGGTGGCGTGTCGGTTCTCAATTCTTTGCCTGTTGCCGAACGGGAACGCGAACGCGGTTGGGAGGCAATCCGTCTGTTATCGATCAAGGCAAGCTCGCCTGATATTCTCGTGCGCGACCTTTCCGGCGGCAACGCCCAGAAGGTGACGATTGCCAAGTGGCTTTTCAGCGATGTGAAACTCTTCCTGCTGGATGAACCAACAGCAGGCATCGACATCGGCGCGAAGACCGACATCTTACGGCTCATCCGGCAGCTCGCCAGCCAGGGGAAGTCGGTGATCGTCGTGTCATCTGAGTTTGAAGAGCTGCTTGCGGTTTCCGACCGTATTTTGGTCATGCGCGACGGGGCCTGCGTTGCCGAACGCAACACCTTTGAAACATCCGAGCACGAACTGCTTCTGCTTGCCGGCGGGCAAAGCGCAGCCCCTGCAGGGGCGCACCACCAGCCGGCGTCCCATTAAAAGCGAGACTGATCCAATGACGACCACGACACAGACGAAAATTGAGCCCGCAGCCGCGATCGCCCCAACGGAGCAGGTTGACGGCAAGACAAATTGGCGACGCTTGTTCGGCCTGCGTGAGAGAGGTGTGTACTACGCACTGTTGCTGCTCATTACCGTGCTGACAATTCTGACAACTTACCTTGGCCAGACCAATTACCTCAGCCTGCTCAACCTCTCCAATGTCGTCTACCAGTCATCGCTGATGGCGATCATGGCGGTGGCGATGACCGTGGTCCTGATTAGTGGCAACTTCGATCTTTCTGTCGCTTCTGTCGCAGCTCTTGCTGCCGTTGTCCTAATCGGGAACGCTGATGCCATTGGCTTTGTGCCCGCCGCAGCGCTTGCGCTTGCCGTCGCCATGGGTGTTGGTCTGCTGAATGGTGTGATCGTTCAATATGTCGGGATCAACGCTTTCATCGTTACTCTTGGCACGATGACGGCGGTACGCGGCCTGGTGTTGATCTACACCGACGGCCGCTCATTGTCGGCCAGCAATCCCGACGTGATTGCTGCCATGAGAGCGTTCGAGGGAGGCCGACACGAGGTCTATTGGCTCGTCCTCGTGACCGGCGCATTGCTGCTTGCACTCGGCGCCATTGCGCTCTTCAGAGCCTGGAGCGCTGGCAAGGCCTTGCGGCCCTCCGCGTTCGGGATGGCAATCGGCGGTATCCTGTTCCTATTGATTGCCTACGCATCGGACGGTGAACTGTCCTTGCGCAACCCGGTACTTTACCTTGCAGTCTTTACTGGCATTGTCTGGGTTGTTCTCAGCTTCACCATGGTTGGGCGCCGCCTGTATGCTGTCGGCGGCAATCCGGAGGCTGCCCGCCTTTCGGGTATCAATGTCATGCGCTACAAGCTTCTTGCCTTCGTATTCTGCAGTGGCACTGCCGGATTTGCCGGTGTTCTCTTTGCGAGCCGCCTGCGGTCCATCAATCCGGCAGGTCTGCAAGGCGCCGAACTTACCGTGATCGCTGCGGCCATTCTTGGCGGGACATCGCTGTTCGGCGGCGCAGGCAGTGTTATCAAGACGCTTGCCGGTGCACTTCTGCTCTTTTCGCTGACGAACGGGTTCAACATGCTCAATCTGGGGGCAAACTGGCAGGGTTTGATCGAGGGCATTGTGGTCGTGGTTGCGGCAGCGATCTATACGGTTGGCGACAACAAATCGAAGTCGAAGACGGGCGGCTAGAGAACGACGCTGTCCTTCGCGCATTGCTCCGGTGAGCTCAAACCGGGCGTGCCGAAACCAAGGCAATAATAGAAATGCGAGAGACCATGACCAATATACCGACGATCGATTTTTCCGGCAAAGTAGCGTTCGTCACCGGCGCAGGCAGTGGTATTGGCCGCGCGACGGCGATAGCCTTTGCCAAGGCGGGAGCTTCCGTCACCGCTGTCGATATCAGCGAAAAGGGACTGGCGGACACGGTCGACCTTCTGAAAAGCGTCGGCGCCAAGGTACTGCCGGTCATATGCGACGTGACCAGTGGTGCGAGCGTCAAGGCTGCACTTGATGAGACGCTCAAATCCTTTGGGCGGCTGGATGCTGCGTTCAACAATGCCGGGATCGAGCAACCCGCTCAGCCCCTTGCCGAACTTTCCGAGGAGCTCTTCGACCGTGTTATCGCGGTCAACCTGAAAAGCGTCTTCCTGTGCATGAAATACCAGATCGAGATCATGCTGCGCCAAGGCAGCGGAGCGATCGTCAACACGGCGTCCGGCGCAGGCGTGCTTGCCATCCGCGGCCAGTCCAGCTATTGCGCATCGAAGTTCGGCGTCGTCGCTGTCAGCAAGGTTGCGGCACTCGAATGTGCCGACAAGGGCATCCGCGTGAATGCAATATGCCCGGGGATCATCGACACACCCATGATTGCTCGCTACACCGGCGACACCGAGGCAGGCCGCGCCAATATCATCGCTCAGGAACCGATCGGTCGTATGGGCCGGCCGGAAGAGATCGCGGGAACGGTGCTCTGGCTTTGCTCAGACGCTGGCGGCTTCGTGACGGGGCACGCCATGGTCGTGGACGGGGGCCAAACAGCCGGGATTTGATCCCGCCGTTTAGCCAAGGCATCGGATCAGCTCTGTCGCGTCGGACAGCTGCTCCAATCTCCAGGCGAGGTCTTGCGCCTTCGCCTGGTTCCCATCCGCAACAGGTGTGGCAGCAACAGAGCAGCATTCCCGGAATTTGCCGCAAATATCTTCCCAACTCATCGGATTCTCCGCGTTTCCCGGAACATTGCGGCCTTCCTCGATCCAATAACGACCGTCGGTGGCAACGATTTCGACGCGGCCCGGCGGCAATTCGAGTTTCCAGTCGAGCGCAGAATTCCTCACCAGGCTGATCCTGCGCCCGATATCAAGGACCTGGGGATCGCGCAGGCCGACCTCGGAAAAATCAGACACACTCATCCCGCCTCGCGCAATGGCTACGGATACAAGAAATGGCAGACTGAACTTGGCATCTGCGAGCGTCGCTGGAGCGCGGCGTTCCTCAAGCGGTTGACACATCAGGTCATGGTAGTCGCCGACGTGCAGCCGAATTTCTAAAATGTCGTCAAGTTCCAGATGGTTGTTGGTGACAATATCGATGGCCGCTTTCATGTGGCTATGCGCGGTGCCCACGCAGGGCCAGCGCTTATAGAGTGTGCCGCTTCCGAGGAACTCTTTGCCGAGATCCTGAAGGATGCTCTGCCGATCATAACGGCCGGCAAAATAGGTGTTCATGAAGCCGTATTCGCCCTCAAAGGCCTGATCAATGCCGGAGATGCCCTTCTGCGCCATCATGGCGGCGAGAACTGCACCTTTTGCCGAAAAGCCCGCATACATGCCGCGCAAGTCACTGCCGCGACCGGCAACCATCTCCATGATGCCGCTGGACTGCATTGTGGCAATGCCGATCGCATGCCCGAGGCGCGCCGGGGAAAGTCGCATAACGCGGCCAGCCGATGCCGTGGCTGCAAAGACTGCAAGAACGGTCGAGAGATTCCAATCTTTCTTCCATTCCACATTGCAGCGCAGCCTGGCGAAAATATCCTGTCCGGCCGCGACCGCAGCAATAAGATCACGGCCTGACACGCCACCTTGTCGCTCCGCGACCGCGAAAGCAGCCGGAATAATGGAGCTTGCCGTGTGCTGTCCCCACGGCGTCTGGTCGTCATAATCAAGGCAATGGGCGAGCGCCCCATTTGCTAGCGCTGCCATCATTGCCGGCGCCCTGCCCCCGAAACCCAAGAGTGTACAGTTTGGAGTTCCACCGCTTTCTTTGACGATTTCCACGAGGCCGCGCACCGCTGGTTCCGTCCCGCTTGCTGCGAGAATGACGCCCAGGGTGTCGAGGATAGTTTTTTTAGCCGCCAAACGCGCGGCTTCAGGTAAATCCTCATAGTTTAGCTTGGCCGCGTAATCCGCGAAGTGATGAACAAGGTCGCGTTGATCGGGCACGGCAATTCCTCCGGCAATAAAGACTGATGGGCTTTAGGGGCCAATTGTTTCGAACAGAATGTTTCGCATGTTCCGTGTTGATGGGCATCCGCAAGTTCCGTCGGTGAAGGACCGAAAACGCGTGTGATATAAGTTTGTATTATAGGGGAGATGTGCCGCGTTGCTTTTACTGTTCTCATTTGATCCCCAAGATGAAATCTAGTGGACTTTGAATCGTTCAGGAGGAGGCGACCGTGGGAATTCTAGCTGACAAGACCGTTTTGATCACCGGAGCACTGGGCACAATCGGGACGGCATTGGTGGCGCGCTACGTCGAAGAAGGCGCCAATGTCATCGCTTCGGACCGGCCCGGCGTTGAAAATGTCGACGAAAAGCTCGGCCAGGGCATACGCTATTTGGGCGTGGACTTGAACGATCTGGCAGGCACGGAACGCGCGGTCGAGGAACTGGCGGAGACGGTTGGCGGGATCGATATTTTGGTCAACAACGCCGCCTTCGTCGTCAACAAGCCGCATGAGCAGTTTTCGATCGAAGAATATGAGGAGGAAATTCGCGTCAACTCGTCGGCTGCCTTCGTCTTGTCGCGCGCGTGCAGCGTGCATATGAAACGCAAGAAATACGGCAAGATCGTCAATCTGACGTCGTTGACCCTCACTGGCCACTGGGAGGGATTTGTTCCCTATATTGCGTCCAAGGGCGCGATGTACGGCTTGGTCAAGGGCATGGCAAGGGAACTGGGTCATCACGGCATCAACGTCAACGGCATTTCGCCAGGCGCCGTGGTGTCTGATGCCGAGTGGCGGCACTTTGGTGAGAAGCGCGAGGCTTATCACCAGTGGATCCTCGAGCGGCAGAGCCTTAAACGCCGGATCGAGCCTATTGATATCGCAAACCTGGCGATCTTCCTCTCATCGCCGCAAGCAGACCTTATCAGCGGGCAGAACATCCATTGCGATGGCGGCTGGTGAACCGGAGGCAGGACGTCATGGAAACTGCCGTGAACCATCTTGAACCGGCACTTTTCGCCGATGGTTTCTTGTTCCTCGAGGCGCCGAAATGGCAGCACGATGAACTTTGGGTGTCCGATGTGTTCGACCACAAGGTTTACGCTTTGTCGTCCGTTGGCCAGCGCGTCAAGACGATCGAAGTCGCCAATCGACCTTCCGGGCTCGGGTTTCTGTCAGACGGTAGCCTCATCATTGCCTCGGCAAAGGACCGAAAATTGTTGCGTTTCGACGGATCCTCTTTGGGCGAGTATGCGGATCTTTCCAACCATGCAGCGGCGTGGCTGAATGATTTTGCCGTCGACCCGCAGGATCGTATCTACGTCGGCGATTTCGGATATGATTTCGTGGGAGGTGAGGCGCGAAAGCTGACCAACTTGCACCGGGTCGACGCTGATCGGTCGATTTCGAAAGTAGCATCGGGGCTCGATTTTCCCAACGGTTCGGTCGTGATCAATCAGGGGCGGACCCTGATCGTGGCCGAAACCTGGGAAGCTCGGCTAACCGCGTTTGATATCGACGACAAGGGTCAACTGAGCAACCGGCGGGTGTTTGCCGACTTGCACGGGCGCCAGCCGGACGGAATTTGCGCAGACGCCGAAGGCGCGATCTGGGCAGGAATCTACAATACCGGTGAGTTTATCCGTGTTCTGGACGGGGGAAGGGTGACGCACCGCGTTGCGTTTGACGGCTCCGGCATATCCTGCACGATCGGGGGCCCAGAGGGGCGCACCCTTTTCATGACTGTGTTCGTGGGAACCAATGACGATATCGCTGCTGGCAAGCGCAATAGCGCTGTTTTCACGGTCAATCTGGAAATAGGCAATGGGGTTCGGCCCTAATCCGTCCGTTTTGTTAACATATAAGCAAATGTTATAACTGCCGCTGGCTTGATGCGCTGCACGGTTGATCACGAGGTGACGCGTCGATAGCGTCCGCACAACCACGGAAGAATAGGTAAGCCGACATGCAGCCGATTATCGCCTTTCCCGCCCTTGCGGGCATGACATATCCGCAACTCGAGGCGCGCGACCTGATGCGCATTGTGCCGGGCCTTGATGACATTCCCACCCTGCCGGAGGCAGAGCGCGCTGCGGTGCGCGTTCTTATGACAAGCGCGACGCGCGGATGCACCGACGATATCGCCGCTGTCCTGCCAAACCTCGGTTTCGTCATTTCACAAGGCGCAGGAAACGACCGTATCGAGACAAGCGCTCTTGAGCGCCGCGGCGTCAAAGTCCGTTGTGTTGGCGAAGCGCTGACCGACGATGTCGCCGATCTGGCTATTGCTCTCACCCATATGATATCGCGCAGCCTCGTGCGGGCCGATGCTTTTGCGCGCAACGGAACTTGGCAGCAAGGGCGCTTCGAGGTTGGCGACAGTCTCGTCGGGATGACAATGGGTATTGCGGGATTGAGCGGACGGATCGGTCAGGCGATCGCCGCTCGCGCTCGGGCGTCGCGCATGAAGATTGCTGGGCTCGATCGGGGCTCGAACGCCGGTCTCGATGCCTCGCTTCACGACGGATGGCGTGCGTTGGCTGCGGCAAGTGACGTGCTTGTGCTGGCCGTACCAGGGACTGCCGATCTTAAGCACGTTATTGGCGCTGAGGAGCTTGCAGCACTAGGCCCAAAAGGTCGCCTGGTTAACGTCGGTCGCGGTAGTCTTGTCGACACGAACGCCCTGATCGCCGCGTTGGAGAACGGCACGATTGCCGGCGCAGCTCTGGACGTCCTTGATACTGAACCCGTCATTCCAGAACGATTGGCGGCGTTGGCCAATGTCGTGCTGACACCGCATATTGGCGGCCAGACATGGGGGCAACGTGCTCGTGGTGCAAAGATTGCCGAGGATGAGGTGATTGCTTTCCTGAAGGCCAAGGACGCTCTGCCGGCCGAGCGGTAAACAAGCACGATTTTCTTCGGCGGTACAATCTTAACGAAACTCGGTCGGCACTATTGAAGCGGCGCGGCTCGAATGAGGATCAAGTAGCATGAACGACAAGCAACGATATCCCTATCCCCGTATCGGCCTCCTGATTGACGGCGAGTGGATCTACGACCGCCCGGCACTTTGCGACGTCGAAAATCCGAGTGATGAAACCATCCTGGGTCAGGTGCCCAAAGCCACGCCGCAAGATCTCCAAAACGCCCTTGAATCGTCTGCGCGCGGCTTTGAGATCTGGCGCAAGACACCGCCGTCTGAACGCGCAGCGCTGATGCGCCGGGCGGCCGCCCTGGTGCGGGAAAGGGCAGCCGAAATTGCCCCGGTCTTTACGCTTGAACTTGGCAAGACGTTGAACGAATCTTTGGCCGAGATCGAGCGGTCCGCTACATTCCTGGACTGGGACGCAGAGGAGTTGCGTCGCATGTACGGCCGTATCGTTCCGACCGATCCGCCGATCCAGCAATATGTCGTGCGCGAGCCGATCGGTCCGGTCGCGGCTTTTACGCCTTGGAATGTCCCGATGAGTGCACCCTCACGCAAGATCAGCGCGTCCTTGGCAGCAGGGTGCTCGATCATTCTGAAGCCTGCAGAAGAAACGCCGGCCACCGCATGCCTGTTTGCACAGTGCTTTTTGGATGCGGGTCTACCAAAAGGCGTCCTCAATGTCGTGTTCGGCGACCCGGACGAGGTCTCCCGCGCGCTCGTTTTGTCGCCCATCACACGCCTGGTCACGCTGACCGGATCGATCAATGTCGGCAAGCATCTGACGCGCCTTGCAGTCGAGACGATGAAACCGGTCTTGATGGAACTGGGCGGGCATGCTCCCGTGCTGATCGATGAGAACGTGGATGTTGACGCGGTCGCCCAGATGGCGATCAATTGGAAATTCAGAATGGCGGGGCAGTTTTGCTCGGCGCCGTCGCGTTTTCTCATTCATCGATCCGGCTATGAAAAATTCGTTGAAAGCCTTGCCACCAAAGCGAGCAAGTTGAAGGTCGGAGACGGATTTATGGAGGGCGTGCAGATGGGACCCCTCGCCAATCGTCGTCGTCTGGCGGCGATGCAGGACCTGGTGGACGATGCCGTGGCTAACGGCTCGAGACTTGCCACAGGGGGGCAGCGTGTCGGCAATCGCGGCTGGTTCTACGCGCCGACCGTGCTGGCCGATGTTCCTCTGGATGCCCGGATCATGAGCGAAGAACCTTTCGGCCCACTTGCGCCTTGCGCACCGGTGGATTCGATGGACGAGGCGCTGACGATCAGCAACAGCCTGAATATGGGGCTGGCAGCCTTTGTGTTTACGAATTCCATGGAACGGGCGGACCATCTGAGCAGGGAACTCCAAGTCGGCTCTGTGGCGCTGAACGTGTTTACCAGCCCAGGTGCAGATGCGCCGTTCGGCGGTGTCCGTGAAAGCGGAATTGGCCGGGAGGGCGGACCGGAAATGTATCACAGCTACACAGTCGCCAAAACCATTGCTGAACGGCGCGTCCGGGTCTAGGCTAAGGTATTGAGGTGCTTACACTCCTCTTAACAGATGAAGAGGAGTAGAGTTCGTTCAATGACAATGGAAATCGATCCGAAAAAGCTGCTTTACTTCGCAGCCGTCATTGAGCATGGCAGCTTGAACCGTGCGGCAAAACTGCTGGGCGTTTCACAGCCGGCTTTAACCACATCGATGGATCGTCTCGAGGCTGAGGTCGGGGTTCAACTGCTCGAGCGCAGTCCAAAGGGAATCGTCGCCACGCGCAGTGGCGACATCCTGTATTGCCATGCGAGGCTCATTCGCGAAGAAATTCAGCTGGCAGAACGTGATCTCTTGAATGCCAGTGATAGCCGCAGCGAGTCGATCCGGATCGGAAGCCTGCCAAGCCTGGCAAGCAAGATCGTGCCCATGGCCCTGAGCAAGTGGCGTGAAACGCACAATGATGGTCACCTGGAGATCGTCGAGAATGCGCAAGTCGACCTGTTGACGGGCCTGTTGCGTCGCGATTTCGACTTCGTTATCGGCTTCACCAAGGTTTTTGACATGTTGGATGGACTGCGCCAACGGGTGTTGTTCCGTGACACTCTGTGCGTAATCGCAGGTCCCAACCATCCGCTACGTTCACGGGAGACCCTCACCTGGAAAGACCTTGTTGCCTATCCCTGGATCAGCCCGACATCCCGGCGCACGCACACGGTTTTGGAGCACATCATGCAGACGATGGATGCACCCTTGCCGCAGATCACGGTTTGCGGATCGGTGTCGCTGCTGAAATCTCTGGTAGCAGAAACTGAACACCTTGCGCTCTTGCCCGCTCATGCCGTCAGCGAAGAAGTCGCCGAGCAACGTCTTTTTGCACTGCCTTTTTATGATCCAACGCTCAACCGCGACATCGCCGTGTTCTTTCGCGAGGGATATGTGATGGATCAGCCGCGCCGTGACTTGGTGACGTGCGTTACCGAAATTGGTCTTGAGCTCTGCCGCGATAAAAATGGCGACCAGCACGCGTAAGCGCCCGAGCCATCGCCGAGATCATTCATCCACGGAAAGAAGTTTGCTGGCGCAAAGGATTTTGCGCCAGCAGCGTGTCTTAGAACTTCGGTAGTGTCACCGTGAAGAAGAGCGCCTCTTCACTGGCCTTGATGTCGACCGGTGCGTCAGACGGAAGAAGCTCGATTGCCGTCTTTTCTCCATAGGTCTTGCCGTCGACGGTGACATTGCCCTTGCTCATGAAGAGCACTTCGATCTGCCCACGTGAACCCGTGTTAAAGGTGGCGCCGGCATCGACTTTGATAAAACCGATGTCGATGTTGCGTTCCGTGAAAGTCCCCAGGCGCTTGGTTGAAACACCCGGTTGACCGGTCGCAATCCAGTCGTAGCCCTTCGGATCCATCATAATGATATCGTCGTAGCGCGGCGGGGCAAGCACCATCTTTTTGCCCATCGCCTCTTCGTAGCACGCAGTCGCACCGTCCTGATTGTGCGTCTGGCCCTTCTCGTCAACCCACGTAAAAATGCCGTTCTTGAACTCGCCCTTTGCCTTCAGCGCTTCGTTGGCAGCTTCGCGTCGCGGCGTGCTCAAGAAGCCCGCTCCGCTCGCACCGCCGAACTGGATGACCATCATTTCGAGACCTTCCGGGCGGTCCTGCGGACCGTAGTGGACGCTCTCCGGAAAGTAGGCGACAGAACCTTCATCCATGATCTTATGGGGCGAAGCAGGATATTTGCCCTTCAAAACATAGCGGATCTGATCGAAGTTGTGCCGATGGCGTGGTGTTCCCCAGCCGCCGCCGCCCGTCAGACCGACGTTGAGCAGATAGTTGTTCGGGGACCCGTCTTCTCCATACAGCAGGAACTTCTGGTCGAGCTTTCCATCGCGCATTGAACCGACGGCACCGCCCTCTGCGGTTGATGCTTCTGAGATACGCATTGTCACTCCTCTCGTGTCTCAAGTTTCGAATTGGATTGGCTTTGCCCAGATAATAGGAAAGTCTGGTGCTCTGACATCCTCTAAATTTTTCACTTATAACATTATGTTATCGCTGCTTCGCCGCTGGCTGGATGCAGGCTTGATAAGCAGGACCATAGACTGCAAAACCATAGGGACCGCGCACCGAATGAGTGCGCCAATGCAGTGCGCGATTGCTTCGCGAGTTTTGGATCCCCTATGACCGGTTTGGAAATTCCGACAAGAAACCTGATGAAGGCGAAGATGGACGCCGGCCAACTGGCGGTCGGAATGATCGTCCGCCTGATGCGCAATGTTGAGATTGCCGCCATTGCCAAGAGCGCCGGTTTCGATTGCCTCTACATCGACCTCGAACATTGCAGTTTCTCACTGGAGACGGTCAGCCAGATCAGCATGACGGCTGTTGCCTTGGGTGTGACGCCGCTTGTGCGTGTGCCAGGGCTCGACAAAGCCGAGATCAGCCGGACGCTTGAGGCCGGAGCGCAGGGCATTATCGTCCCGCATCTCGAAACGCAGGCGCAAGCCGAGGATGTCGTCGATGCAGCAAAATTTCAGCCGAAGGGAAACCGGTCGCTTCTTGGAGCCAATCCACACACTCTCTTTCGCGCCGGTCCCGCTGCGGAAACGATGGAAAAAATGAACGAGGCAGCGCTGGTTGTCGGGATGATTGAATCGGTGCGCGCCGTGGAGAACGCGGAGGAGATCGCCTCGGTCGACGGCATGGATATGCTTCTGATCGGCACCAACGACCTTTGCAACTCACTCGGCCTGCCCGGTCAACTCGATCATGTTCGGGTGCGCGAAGCCTACGAGCATGTCGCCGCCGCGTGCCGGGCAAAGGGAAAGCATCTCGGTGTCGGCGGTCTGAACACCCGCCCGGACGTAGCAAAAGACATGATTGCCCTGGGCGCCCGCTATGTTTCGGCGGGCAGTGACACCGGCTTCTTGACCAGCGCGGCAAATGCCACCGCGCAGTTGTATCGGTAGCTTGCAATCAGCCTGCGCGATGATGTGTGCCTATTCAAGCCCGTCGGCTCGAACCTGACAGACCGATCCTTTATTTTTGGAGATCAACCGTGAACATCGACACCGCCTCACAATCGCCTGAAGACGCTGAGGTACCTGCAGCCGCCCGCGACTTCAGCGTCAAGGACCGCGTTATCATCGTCACGGGGGCCGGACAGGGCATCGGCCGTGAAATCGTGCGCCAGTTTTCCGCAGCCGGAGCCGTCGCCGTCATTGCGGATCTGAGCATCGAAAATGCGCAAGCGGTGGCAGGCGAAATCGAAGCGGCGGGCGGCAAAGCTCTTCCCCTGCAGGTCGACGTTTCCAAACGGGAATCAGTTGATGCGATGGTGGCTGCAGCCCTGGCGGCATTCAAGCGCATCGATGTCCTGATCAATAACGCCTCCCTCTTTTCGACCCTGACCAAACGGCCATTTGAGGAAATTTCTTCCGCCGAATGGCAAAAGGTGATGGAGGTCAATATCAACGGCACGTTCTTCTGCGCCTCTGCGGTCGTGAAATCCATGCGTGAACAGCGCTTTGGCCGCATCATCAATATCTCTTCGGCCTCCGTCCATCGCGGCACGAAGAATTACCTGCACTATGTCACTTCCAAATCAGCCGTCATTGGCATGACAAACTCCCTGGCACGCGAGGTTGGTGCCAACGGCATTACCGTGAACTGCATTCGCCCGGGCACCGTTGCGACGGAAGTCAAAGCACGGGTCGCCAGCCTTACCGCAGACATTCGCCAGCGCAATATCGATCTGCAGTGTATTCCGCGAACCATCGTACCATCCGATCTGGCGGGGCTTGCCATGTTCCTCTCCACGCCGGCCGCAGCCTTTATCACCGGTCAGACGATAGCCTGCGATGGCGGCTACACCCACAGCTTTTGATCGAGCGCTTGCCGAGGAGATCGAACGTGAAACACTACGGAAACCTTTATATTGACGGCATGTGGGTGGCACCTGCCAACGCCGGTCAAAAGCCTCTCATCAACCCGTTCACGGAAACCGCCTTTGCAAGCGTTGTCACGGGCGGCGGCGTCGATGAAGTCAACAAAGCCGTCGTCGCGGCTCGCCGCGCATTCTCCACCTACTCGGCGACGACACTTGATGAACGGGTGGCGCTTATTGACCGCATCATCGCGGCTTACGAGGAACGCGCCGACGAGATTGCCGATATTATGGCGCAGGAAGTCGGCATCCCGGTCAGTGCCCGGGCACAGACCACCGGGCCAATCGGCCATATGAAAGTCGCGCGCGATCTCTTGAAGACGTACCACTTCGAAAGGCACCTTGGTGATACGATCATCCGGCGTGAGCCCATCGGGGTTTGCGCGCTGATCTCTCCTTGGAACTGGCCGGTTCAAACACCAGTCATAAAGGCGATCTACGGACTGGCCGCTGGCTGTACGCTCATCATGAAGCCCTCCGATGCTTCACCGGTCAGTGCTATTGTGCTCGCCGAGATTTTCGAGAAAGCCGGCGTTCCACAGGGTGTTTTCAACCTGATCATTGGCCGAGGCCGCGACGTCGGAGCCGCAATGGCCAGCCATCCGGACATCGACTTGGTTTCATTTACCGGTTCGACACAGGCCGGCGCACAGGTGGGCGAAGCAGCAGCCCGTACGATCAAACGGGTCTCGTTGGAGCTTGGCGGAAAGTCGGCAAACATTGTTCTCATGGATGCCGATCTGGAAAAGGCAGCGCGTTGGAATATCCAGCGGTGTTTCTTCAACACCGGACAGTCCTGCCATGCTCCGAGCCGCATGCTCGTGCATGAAAGCCAGATGGATGCGGTGGTGCCCTATCTCGTCGATGAGGTTGCCCGGTATCGCCTGGGTGATCCCAAAGATCCCGAGACCACGATGGGACCAGTCGTCAATCAGGCGCAGTTCGACAGCATCCAACGCCATATCCAGATCGGTATCGATGAAGGCGCTCAGCTTGCCTGTGGCGGGACCGGCAAGCCCGACGGGCGCAATCAGGGCTTCTTCGTAAAGCCCACCGTATTTGCTGGTGTGTCACCAGACATGACCATCGCCAGGGAAGAAATTTTCGGACCGGTGCTGGCGGTCATACCATACAAAACCGAGCAACAGGCGCTCGATATTGCCAATGACAGCATCTACGGACTGGGCGGCTACGTTTTCGGCGGCGACCGCAAGAAAGCCTATGACTTTGCCTCCGGCCTTCGCGCCGGCCGGATCTGCTTCAATGGTGCAGCCACCAATTCGCTGACACCGATGGGCGGATACAAACAATCCGGTATCGGACGGTCGATGGGAAGTGTTGGGCTTGAAGAATATCTCGAAATCAAATCCGTGTACGGGTTCGATGAGGAAGCGAGCCGCTTGCCCGAGTTCACATTCTGATGCGTACCGGGATGCGCTCCTACAAGATTGCAGCTATTCCAGCCGATGGTATTGGACCGGAAGTCATCGGGGCCGGGCTCCAGGTGCTCAAGGCCCTGGCTGCGCGCAGCGGGGACCTCTCATTTGATATCACGCATTACGACTGGGGATCGGACTACTATAAAACGCACGGCGAGATGATGCCCTCCGATGGGTTGGCCCGGCTGAAAGCGCACGACGCGATCTTGTTTGGGGCGGTTGGCTCCACGGACGTCCCGGATCACATCACGCTGTGGGGACTGCGGCTGCAAATCTGCCAGGGTTTCGATCAATATGCCAATATCCGCCCGACGCGGATCCTCCCGGGGATACCGACCCCCCTGCTCGGCAAGGGGGTCGGTGACCTCGACTGGGTTATCGTGCGGGAGAATTCGGAAGGCGAATATTCCGGTCATGGCGGGCGCGTCCACCGAGGCCTGCCTGAGGAAGTGGCAACCGAGGTTGCCATCTTCACACGCACAGGCGTGGCGCGGATTATGCGCTATGCGTTTCGGCTGGCACAGGCCCGGCCGCGTAAGCTCCTGACGGTCGTCACCAAATCGAATGCGCAGCGGCACGGCATGGTCATGTGGGACGAGATCGCTGCCGAAGTGGCGCGGGAATATCCTGACGTCACTTGGGACAAGATGCTTGTCGATGCAATGACCGTGCGCATGACGCGAAGCCCTGAAAGCCTCGATACCATCGTCGCGACAAATCTGCATGCGGACATTCTGTCCGATCTGGCGGGTGCACTGGCTGGAAGTCTGGGCGTCGCTCCCACGGCCAATATCGATCCGGAGCGGCGCTTTCCCTCAATGTTCGAGCCAATTCACGGTTCGGCTTTCGACATCGCTGGCAAGGGTATCGCCAACCCAGTTGCGACGTTCTGGACCGTCTGTCAGATGCTCGAGCATCTGGGTGAAATGGAAGGCGCTTCGCGCCTGATGAAAGCAATCGAGGACGTCTGTGCTTCCGGCACAATGACGCCTGACGTCGGCGGACAGGCGACAACGCAGCTCGTGACCGATGCGGTCATCGAGGCGATCCGCGCGTCCAATGCCTGACATTGAACAAAAAATGGGAGGACCTCACATGAAAATCGGCGTTGTTGGGCTTGGCTCGATGGGCTACGGGATTGCCGCCTCGCTTCTGCGATCCGGGCACGAAGTGTTCGGCTCCGACGTGAATGTCGACGCCATCAAGCGGCTGCGTGCCGAGGGCGGGTCGAATGAAGATATTGCAGCCGCTGCACCTCGGCTTGATGCGCTCGTCGTGGTCGTCCTTAATGCAGCCCAAGCTGAGGACGTTTTATTCGGGAAAGAGGGGCTGGTCGGCTGGCTGCCGGCGGACGCTGTTGTCATGCTTTGTGTGACCGTTGCACCGGACTTTGCACGCAGCGTTGCGCAAAAATGCGCGGAGAATGAGGTCCATTTTCTCGATGCTCCAATCTCCGGGGGATCCGTCAAAGCCGCGCAAGGCAAGCTTTCGATCATGGCCTCCGGGACACCCGAAGCATTCACCAGAGCCCGGCCCGCACTTGATGCAATGGCCGAAACCGTTTTCGAACTGGGCGACACGGCCGGTGCTGGATCTGCAATGAAGGCTGTCAACCAGATGCTCGCTGGCGTCCATATCGCGGCGATGGCCGAAGCGATCACATTCGGTATGACGCAAGGAATTGATCCGGAAACGTTCATCAAGGTCATACCCCGTTGCGCCGGAACGAGCTGGATGCTGGAAAACCGTGCACCGCACGTGGTGTCAGGCGATTTTACCCCTCACTCCGCCATCGATATCTGGCCGAAGGATCTTGGCATCGTTCTGGATGCAGCCCGGGCTTCAAAGTTCGCCGCACCGATCACGGCCGCAGCGCTTCAGCAATTCCTCGCAGCATCCGGGATGGGATTGGGGCGTGAAGACGACGCGGCAGTCGCCAAAGTTTATGCCCGCAATGCGGGACTGACATTGCCTGGCACAGGTAATTGATCTGCCATTGGTGAATTATCGCAGGACGGGATGCTGGCATGACAACATATTTCGGTGCAATCGCTGACGATTTCACAGGCGCGACCGATCTTGCAGGCCTTCTTGCGCGTTCCGGTGTCGAAGTATCCTTGCGCATCGGCGTCCCTGACAGCCCGCCCGCCAAGACAGCGCCACTTGAGATTATCGCTTTGAAATGCCGGACCTCGCCGGTCGATGAGGCAATAAAGGAAACCCGAGCTGCGCTCGACTGGCTTCGCGAGGCCGGCGCCAAAAGGTTCTTCTGGAAATATTGCTCTACCTTTGATTCGACGCCTCGCGGCAATATCGGCCCGGTTGCCGAAGCGCTTATGACGGCCCTCGGAACCGATCAGACGATATATTGCCCCGCCTTTCCGGAAAATGGTCGGTCGATCTTCATGGGCAATCTGTTTGTCGGCGAGCAACCATTGGCCGAAAGCCCAATGAAGGATCATCCGCTCACACCAATGCGCGATTCCAATCTCATGCGGCTGTTGGAACCACAGGTCACCTTGCCGGTCGGACTTGCCAACCGTCACGCCGTCGCTAGGGGACCGAACGCGCTTCGCGACAGGCTTGCAAGCCTCAAAGCAGATGGCGTGGCACATGTCGTTGTCGATGCAGTTGCAAATGACGACCTTTCCATCATCGCTGATGCCTGCCAGGATTTGACGTTCTTGACAGGCGGTAGTGCAGTCGCGATGCCTTTGCCCAAGATCTGGCTGAGCCAGGGTTTGGTCAAAAGACGTCACGGCGAAGGTGAACACCGTTTCGAAGTCGGCCCTGCGATCGTTCTCTCAGGCAGTTGCTCGGCAATGACGAACCGCCAAGTCGCAGCCTTTCTCGGCCAGGGCGGCCGGCCCAGCTTGAAGTTGGACCCCCTGGAACTGGCCGAAAACGGGCCCGGCCCTGCCCTCGAATGGCTGTCGCACCAGGACTTAACGAAGACCCCAATTCTCTATGCCACCGCGGCGCCAGATGCCGTTCGGGCAGCCCAGGAGAGATTGGGTAGCGATCGGGCCGGCGCCCTGGTCGAAGCCACTCTTGCCGCATGCGCCGCTGCGGCCAGAGACTTGGGCATCCGCCGCTTTGTCGTGGCAGGAGGAGAAACATCGGGTGCCGTCACCAAGAGCCTCGGTGTGACACGTCTCGATATTGGATCGGAAATCGCCCCCGGTGTTCCCTGGTGCTTTGCGCGGAGTGGAAACCACGACGTCGCAATCACCCTGAAGTCAGGCAACTTTGGCAGCGAAGACTTTTTCGCAAAGGCTTTGGAGGTGCTTGACGCATGACCGAAGAAACCCGCTTGCGCGACTTGATTTGCACGCTTGCGAAATCTCTGTTCGACCGCGGCTTGACGCATGGCTCGACGGGCAACATCTCAGCGCGAACCCACGACGGCGGTCTTCTCGTCTCGCCGACGGGATCCAGCTTCGGACGACTCGATCCCGGCCGGCTCAGCCGTTTCGATGTCAATGGCCGGCATCTGAGCGGCGATCAGCCCACCAAGGAGATGCCGCTTCACAGTGCCTTCTACGATACGCGCAGCCAAGCCGGTGCAGTGGTTCATCTGCACTCCTGCCATGCGGTCGCATGGTCACTGATGCCCGACGTCGACGAAGACGACTTTCTTCCGCATCTGACCCCATATGCCATTATGCAGCTTGGACGGGTCAAACTTCTGCCCTTCTTTCGTCCGGGCGATCCTGCCATGGGCGATGCGGTCAAAGGGTTGGCCGGCAAGCGCTCGGCGGTGATGCTGGCAAATCACGGACCGGTGGTGGCAGGCAAGGACGTCGAAGCGGCATGCAATGCTATCGAGGAGCTAGAAGCCAATGCGCGGCTAGCTGTGCTGACGTGCGGCTGTCGTCCGCGGCTTTTGAACAGGGGGCAGGTCGCCGGCATCGTGACCAGTTTCAACGTGGAGTGGGAGGCATGAGATTTTCCGCCAACCTTGGCTTCCTATGGACCGATCGACCGCTTCCAGATGCCATTCGGGCAGCGAAATTGGCCGGGTTCGACGCCGTTGAGTGCCACTGGCCCTATGCTGTCCCCTTTGCCGATACCAAGGCTGCGCTGGAGGAAACGGGTTTGACGATGCTTGGGCTGAACACCAGCCGGGGCAATACGGCAATTGGCGAAAACGGCCTAGCCGCCCTACCCGGCCGCGAAGCCGATGCTCGAGCGGCCATCGACGAAGCCCTTGCATATGCTGCCGGGCTTTCCGCACCCAGCGTTCACGTCATGGCCGGTAATACGGGTGGACCGCGCGCAAGAGGCACTTTCTGTGAGAACCTCGCCTATGCTTGCGATGTCGCAGGCGATAAGACGACGATCCTCATCGAGCCGCTCAATCCATACAACGCACCGGGCTATTTTCTAAACAGCACGGAACAAGCGGCAAGCATCATCAGGGAAGTGGGCAGGCCGAACCTTAAGTTGATGTTCGACTTCTATCATATTCAGATCATCGAAGGGGATGTGACCCGCCGCTTTGAGACCCTGCTGCCACTGATCGGGCATGTTCAGATCGCGTCGGTGCCTGATCGCGCCGCCCCCGATCACGGCGAACTGGACTATGCGTTTGTTCTGCACAGGGTGCGCAAGTTGGGCTGGGATCAACCCATCGGTGCGGAATACCTACCCGAGACGGGTATGCCCCCCGATACATCGTGGCTGAGCAGATACACGGCACTCTAGCGACCAACTTCACCGGCAAGGGAGGAATATAGAATGAGCGATAAACCAATCGTTGGATTCATCGGCGTTGGCCTTATGGGCCATGGCATGGCGAAAAACATCAGGACCAGCGGCTATGAGCTTTGGTACCTTGACCAGAGGCCGATCGACAGCCTCCTGAAACTGGGCGCGCGCGAGGCGGCAAGCGCGAGGGATATGGCGCAGAAGTGCGATATAATCCACATCTGCCTGCAGAATTCTGGCCAGGTCGAAAGTGTCATACGCGGTGACAACGGTATTCTTGCGGGTGCGCGGCCCGGACTTGTGGTGATCGACACATCGACCTCCGACCCCGCCTCGACGTTGAAGCTTGTTGAAGAGGTAAAGGGAAAAGGGATATCGATGATCGACGCCTCTCTCGGCCGCACGCCGAAAGAGGCGGAAGAAGGCACGTTGGATGCCATGGTCGCTGGCGACGACGAGATATTCGAACGCGTCAGGCCTGTGATAGAATGCTGGGCGGGCCGTATCATCAGGGTCGGCGCTGTCGGTAACGGGCACAAGATGAAGCTTCTGATGAACTTCATTGGTATGAGTTATGGCGCGCTCTATGCTGAGGCGGTCGTGCTCAGTGCTAAAATCGGCATCTCGCCTCAGACGCTGCGGGAAGTTATTGCCCCGAGCCGGATGGGCAGCGGCTTCTTCGATACATTTATGAAGTACGTCGTTGAGCGGGATCGGGATGCCCACAAATTCGCAATTTCATTTGCCGCCAAGGATCTGCGCTACGTCAACAATATGGCGGCTGAGTCGAAGATGATGAGCATTATGGCGTCAGCTGCTGTGCAATATTACGCTCATGCCGAGTCAACAGGCCATGGCAGTGACTATGTGCCAATGTTAAGCGACCTCGTGGGCGCGTTGAATGGAGTGGACATGGCAGAGGAAGTGCGCAAAGGCGCACATAACGTCGCCCTTTAAGCGCCCAATGCAACACGCATCATTGATTGAACCACAAGATGCTGAAACCCTCGGAACTGCAAGTTCCCTGGCGTAAATATTGTGAGCAATACGCCTGTGGCACCAGCAACAATGGGTCACAGGTTCATCCAGTCATTCGATCGATATTCAGTCACCGGCGGTTTCACCCTCGCCGCATACAGTCTGTGATCATTGCCGCCGATATGGGGATCGTCATGACGATCCTGCGCTATGCCGGCCCTAGCTGCTTTTGAGCACACTTCCCGATGCGGCCTTGCGCGCATGAAGAACAAGACGGCCAGTTGCGGTTTGGCAACCCTGGTTGAAGAAGGATAGCCGAAATCCTCCCGAGCAAGGTTATGATCGCGCCGCGCGCCGCAAGATGATGGTGGCGATTGGCGCCGCGCACACGACAAACAGCGCGCTGACCAGGAAGATTGCAGATAAGCCAGCGGCACTTCCCAGAAGGCCAAGCAGCGGTCCGCTGGTTGCGATCGTGAAGTCCAGGCAAGCGGAATAAAGACCCATGGCCATACCGCGATTGTCTGCCGGTGCGGCTGCGACGACCGCCACACCAAATCCTGGAAAGACCAGCGAGTAACCGACGCCGACTGTGGCCGCACCGATCATGCCAATGATCGGCTCCGGCGCAATCCATATGAGGAGCAAGCCCGCAACCTCAACCAGTACGAAGACCAATGCGGTCAACCCGCCGCCAAGTTTGTCAGGTAAGTGGCCGAGAAATGTCCTAGCCACGACGAGGGCAGCAGCAAAACACGTGACCGCTAGCCAAGGATTGGGCCACTGCCGACTTGCAAAAAGAAGAACGGAAAAGGTCAAAATGGCGGAGTAGCCGACGCTGCTGAAAGCCGCTCCCAGGCCTGGCAGCCAAACCGTGCCGATCACCTTTCGAAGCGACCCAGGTTGAGCGGGCCGTCCCGCCACGGGTGGCAAGGGAGCGATGATCAACGCCGTCAACAATGGTAGAACGATGGTGGCGGTCGCAATCGCGCCAAACCCCATGGACGAATACAGCGCGGTTCCAACCGGAGCGCCGGCAGCCAGCGCGCCAAACATAGCCGTGCCTACCCAGGCAATCACTTTGCCGGCGTTCTTCGGACCGGCGGTCGCAAGGCCCCAAGCCACTGACCCCGTTAGGATAAGACCTTCGCCAGCACCGAGTACAGCGCGGCCCATCAAGAGGATGGTGGCTGACGTGCCAGGCTGCTGCATAAAAAAGGTCGATACCATGTAAAGGCCGCCAGCTATAACCGCACATCCCAGGCCCAACGACACCGCCCTTTTCGGCCCGCGACGGTCGGCATAGTTCCCCGACCAGAGTCGCATCACAAACGACGCTGCAAACTGGCTGCCGCTGATCAGTCCGACCACGAACGTTCCAAACCCGAGATCGTTGTGGACATGCAAGGGCAGCACCGGCATGGCCATGCCAGCGATCAGGAAGCCGACGAAAACGACAATCATTTTCGGCAAAAGTATTTTAAAGACGGAGCTGTCACCGTCGGCATCAAAAGGGACAGGATCTGGCAAACGGAATTCCAAACTAGCTGTTAGTTACCCGAAATCGGGCGCAGACGGATGACGATGTCGATGTTGACAATGTCGAATCCCTCCGGTGGGTCGGGAGGATTAAGAACCGCGATCTTCTGGTCGGGTACGTCGAGGATTTCCCCACGACCTTCAACATAGAAATGAAAATGCTCTGCGACATTGGTGTCGAACCAGGTGCGCAACCCTTCCACAGCGAGAACCCGCACGAGCCCCGCATCGGTGAATTGATTGAGAGTGTTGTAGACAGTAGCGAGAGACAATATGAACCCTCCCTCTCTTGCCTCTGCGTGAAGCTCTTCAGCCGTGACGTGCCGGTGCCCGCCTGCAAACAGCAAATTGGCAAGCGCGATACGTTGTTGCGTCGGTCTCAAGCCTGCTGATCGGAGGCGTTGGAGGGTTGTCGTCTGATGGGGCATGCTATTGGTCCATGTGAGCAGGTGCCACTGTAACAAATCAAGCGCATCGTCCGTACCTTAGTTATGCAAGCGCCGATTTGGATATAAGATCATGTTATCGCTCTGACGTCCCCGACGCAGAAGCAGGGGCCGGTGACGGCTGGGAACGTCATTGATCGGATGGAGCGGCATGCTTCGACGGCGGGCCGGAAGTGCGCTAGGCGGGATGGAAGCGGTTCGGCGCTCGAATTGCGAAAAAGCACCTCGCCATTGATGAACGGTGCTCATAACAGCAACCATTTTAATAGCGGTAGTAAGGGGCGGTCCCTCTCCCTACCTCTGCTTTCACCGCAAAGAGACGCTCGAGGGCATCGACGCGGCGAGCAACGACTGTAGTGGAGGGACAATGCGTCTCAATAGAACGATCATGGCATCGGTGCTGGTCGCCGCAACCGCCTTTACATCTCTTACCGACGCAAACGCCCAAAGCATCAATGCCGGCGAGCGTGGTGAGAGCACGGTTCGCCCGTTTACGAGCCGCGCGATTGCGGAGTTCGACAGGCCGTGGGCGCTAGCATTTCTACCCGATGGGCGCATGGTCGTGACTGAAAAACTCGGGAAGATTTTCCTCGTCACCCAAACCGGGCAGAAGACAGAAGTGGGTCACGTCCCCGTCGTTGCCGCAGTTGGTCAAAATGGTCTGCTCGACGTCGCAGTAGCGCCCGACTTCCCGACAAGTTCACGACTTTATTTCACCTACACCGAGCCCGGCGATAACGGTAGCAGGCTTGTTTTGTCCCGAGCGACCCTGGCAATATCAGACAGCGGTGCATCACTATCCGACGGCAAGGTGATATGGCAGCAGTCACCATCTGGCGGCGGCGGCCAGCCTGGCGGGATCATTGCCTTTGATCCGGCGGGGCTTCATCTCTTTTTGACCGTTGGCGACCGCATGCAGGCAAGCACCGCGCAGGATCCCGATCAGGCGCGAGGAAAGGTCCTGCGCCTCAACCTCGATGGGAGCGTGCCAGGTGATAATCCGAACGCCGCCGCCGGCGGCGTCGCCGCGCAGACCTGGAGCACCGGTCACCGCAATCCATACGGTCTTGCATTCGCCGCGGATGGCCGCCTTTGGCTCCATGAAATGGGGCCGCGTGGCGGCGATGAACTGAACCTGATCGAGCCCGGGCGGAACTATGGCTGGCCGGACGTTTCCAATGGCGACAATTATAGCGGCACGCCGATACCGCGCCATGCCACGAGACCCGAGTTCGCAGCACCTGCCGTCTATTGGACCCCCGTCATCGCGCCTGCCGGGCTCGCCTTCTATGAAGGTAACCTCTTTGCGAAATGGCGAGGGTCCGCCCTGATCGGCGCGCTGGCGGTCCAATCTCTCGTGCGGATGAACTTCGATCCTTCTGGCCGAGCCGATGAAGTGGATCGCTGGGACATGGGCGCGCGCATTCGGGATGTGGCCGTGGCGCCGGATGGCGCGGTTTGGCTGATTGAGGACGGCAGTTCCGGCGACCTGTTGCGTCTGACGCCGCGAGATTAGTCCCCGTTTGTCGCAAAACGACCTGCCAGGCCACGCGCATGGCCGGGTGACCGCTCGTCGTGTCGGGCGCCGGTTCGCGAACCGTCGTTGCAAAGCCCGTTCATTCATGAGCGGTCCTTCTGACGACAAGCAAAATGAGCGGCCTAATATAGCTGCTTCGGACGAGTTACATTCGCTGTGTGGCGAAGTCAGGAGCTCGGTCGTCATATTGGGCTCCACGCCAACCGGAAATCTTCGCGGGAGATCAACGCCTGGTCCTTACCCTACACGTCCTGGCCCTCTTCGACCCTTGGCCCAGATCCTCCCCATTGGCGGGGCGAGAAGAGCTAAATTGGCCTAACGTGTGACAAGGGGCGCTCCAATGGAGCGCCCCTTCGTCATTTCGACCTACGCTTTTATCCGCGCTTGGCAGCCAGCCTTCGAACGCATGGCACCTTTCCTGGCAGACCGTGCCGCTCGGCCCGGAGCGACACGGCCGCCGTTATCTTCAGCGCATCTGAAGTACGATTGGATTGCTGCTCGCCGGATCTGTGTGCTCACGCAAAGCCTTCACATCGTCGATGCTCACCGGTCCGCCGTGATTTCCCCAACTCGAACGCACATAGGTCAGAACATCGGCGATTTCCTTGTCTGACAGTTGCCCACGGAACGGCGGCATGCGGTAGGCATCAGGGATCCCCTTGGTGATGACACGCGCCGAGCCATTCAATGTCACGTTGATCTGCGAGGCATTCTCAACGGTCAGCGAAGACGCGGCACCCGCCAGGGGCGGGATCCACTGGTTCTGTCCTACCCCCTCCGGTCCGTGGCAAAAACCACATCGGCTGGCATAGGTTTGGGCTCCTGGAATTTTCAGACGATCGGAGACGGATAGGCTCGTGGCAGGTGGGACATTCCGGGGCCATGGTGCTCCATCGCGGGAAGGGTCACCTGGCAGCGATTTGAGATAAACGCTGATGGCCCGCAAATCTTCGTCGGTCATGAAAGCGAGCGAATTGTTGTAGGCCTCTGCCATCGAACCGAAGACGACAGCATGCTGGTTTCTGCCGTTCTTCAGGAAAGCGAAAATGTCATCCTCGCTCCAGCGCCCAAGACCGGTGTTGTGATCCTGGCGGAGGCTTGGCGCATACCAGCCATCAAGGAGTGCGCCGGCGAGATAATCCGGGCTGCTCTCGTCGAGCGCCTTTTCGTTCATCGTGAGGCTGCGCGGCGTATGGCAGCTGCCACAATGGCCTGCACCTTGCACGAGATAGGCGCCACGGTTCCAGGCGACGTCCTCTGAGGTCTTCTGCTGATAGGTTTCGCCGACCGTGAAGATCAGATTCCACATTGCCAGCGGCCAGCGCATGTTCATCGGCCAAGAGATCTCTGACAGAGCGTTCGGCTGGTTGACCGGTGCAACATCAGTCATGAAGAACGCGTAGAGCGCTCGGACGTCGTCGTCGGTCATCTTTTCGTAGGACGGATACGGCATCGCCGGATAAAGGCGCCGGCCATCGGGGGCATCGCCCTTGCGCACTGCACGGTCAAAATCGGCCAAGCTGTAATTGCCGATACCTGTCTGTTTGTCGGGCGTAATGTTTGTCGCGAAGATGGAGCCCAAGGGCGTTCCCATTTCAAGACCGCCTGCAAACGGTTTGGCGTTCGGCAAGCTGTGACAGGCCACGCAATCTGACAACCGGGCAACGTACTCTCCTCGTTGCGCAAGATCGACGGACGGAGGCGGCACTGCCATTTCGTCGAACGGAGACGGCGGCAGACGTGTCACGAACCACGCCAGACTGCCGCCGCCGACAACCACCAAAATGACGATGAGCAGGAGTATTTTTTTCAAGGACAATCCATCCTGTAATATGAGCAAAGAAACCAAAGCGGCCGGTATCGTCGCTGCAGTCGCGACCCATCGCACCGCCGAAATTTAGTGAGATGGGTCAGTCCGATGCTACGACGGCCGGCGGTCTAGCTCTCGAACCTGTATTGCGACAACGGCATGCTGCGGACACGCCGACCTGTCAGGGTGGACACGGCATTGGCCACTGCCGGAGGGATGGCAGGAAGTCCCGGTTCGCCGATGCCGCCCATTGCAGCGCCGCTTTCGACGATGCGGGCATGAACCCGCGGCATCCGGCTGGGCGGCAAGATGGGGTAGAGATCATAGTTGCGAGCGACCGGCTCGCCCTGCTCGTAAATGGCTTCCTCGATCAACACTTGCGACACTCCGAGGGCGATTGCCGAGTTGAGTTGCGCTTCGATGATGGCCGGGTTGACGATGCTGCCCGGGTCGATCGCTTCCCACACATCGTGGACGACAACTTCGCCAGCACGGATCGACACTTCCGCGATAGCCGCCGCGTGACTGCCGAAAGGCGACGCCATGGCGATGCCGCGCGCACGACGCGAGCCGTCCTCCGCCGTAAAAGGTCCCCTCTTCCATCCGCCTGACGCCTCCGCAACGGCCTTTAACAGGTTGCTGAGCCGCTCATTGTCCTTCAGGAGATGGAGGCGCAAGGCGAAAGGGTCCTGCTTGCCTGCATCGGCCATTTCGTCGAGGAACGCCTCGTAGAAGAAGTCGTTCATGGAGTTGCCGACCGAACGCCAATAAGCGAGCATCGTCGGGTTTTCCACATAGATCTGGGCGATCCGGCGATTTGGGATGGCATATGCCTTTCCGGTTAGCCCCTCGACAGCGGTTTCGTCGATCTTGTTTTCATCGTGTCCGGACAAACCTTCCGTCGGGCCTTCGCAGATACTGATGGCCTCGATGGCGGCGGGCATGCCGTCGTCGTCAAGGGAGCCGCGAAACCGCACCGAAGCCATCGGTCGAAGGGGATCGCGCAAAAATTCCTCTTCCCGGGTCCAGATCACCTTGACGGGCCGTCCAACCTGCTTTGCGAGTTCTATGGCCTGGGAAAACGGGCTAGCTGCCGCATAGAGAAAATGCCGGCCGAAAAAACCACCCAGCAAGGGACTGTGAACACTGATCTCGGACGCATCGAGCCCGGTCGTTTTGGCGATCTCAGCTTGAAACATCTCAGGCGCCTGGTTCGGCGCCCAGACATCGAGCGTTCCATCGTCGTTGAAGCGCGCCAGTGCTGATGGCGGCTCCAACTGCGCATGCCTCAGATACTGGCTGCGATAGGTCGCCGACACAACCGACTTTGCGCCAGCAAGGACGGCAGGTGCATCTCCCGCCGTTTCCGCATCCTTACCGGTTCCCGGCTCGTTGGCGAGGCGTTCGCTGAACGCTGCGGTGGAAAAGTCTGCGGGCATGTTACGCGTGCCGGGTATCAGCGGCTTGGAGCCCGCCTCGATCCAATCGACGACCAGCGCTTCTGCTGCGCGCTTCGCATTCCACCACCGCTCGGCGACCACCGCCACAGCACCAGGGAGCCGATGGACCGAATGGATGCCGGGCATCGCCCTGACATCGGCCTCGTTGCGAATGTTTCCAACCGCCATTCCCAGACGTGGGGCATGCTGCACAGAAGCTTGGAGCATGCCGTCGACCTTGCAGTCGATGGCATAGATCGCCCGACCGGTCGATTTATCGAGAATGTCGAGCCGCTTGATCGGTTTCCCGATCCAGCGAAACTGGCTGCGCTCCTTCAGCGACACACTTTCCGCAGCCGGAACGGGAAGGCTCATCGCATCCGTCGCAACATCGCCATAGGTAAGTTTGCGGCCGGATGCGGCATGGATGACCTGACCCGGCTCGCTCGTCATCTCCCCAACCGGGACATTCAGGCGCTTTGCGGCGGCCTCGAGGATCATTGCGCGGGCAAGGGCGCCCAGCCGGCGCATCGTATCGTAGCTCATGCGCACGGACATGCTGCCGCCGGTGATGCGCATCTTGCCGCCAATAATCAGATAATCCGAGCCAGTCGGCGCATTTTCCACGCTGAACGAACTGGGGTCCATATCGAGTTCTTCACCGACGATCTGCGCCATCGCCGTAAAGATACCTTGGCCTCCCTCCACGAATGGGCTCATGAGGCGCACGGTGTTGTCCGGGCGAATTTCGAGGAAGGCAGGAACGCGCGTTCCCGGCGTCATGACCGCGGGCGCCTGCGCCAGCGCGGGTCGTACCGGCAATCCGAAACCGAGCACCAGAGAACCTGCGGCCGTTCCGATGGAGCCAAGAAGAAATCCCCGTCGCGAAATGTTGACCGGTCTTCCGCTCGTAAAGTCGTTGTCCTTAGCGAGATCGCGAATGATATTGCTCATAGCGTTTCCACCTTCTGTCCGGCCACATCGTGAACAGCGGCCGTGATCGAATTGTAGGTCCCGCAACGACAGAGATTGATCATGACGGCAGCGATATCGTCATCGGACGGATTGGGCGTCTCTTTGAGAAGAGCCGTTGCCGCCATGACCTGGCCCGATTGACAGTAGCCGCACTGGGGAACCTGATGGGATACCCATGCGGCCACGACCTTCTGACCGACTGGATCGGCCTCGATCGCTTCAATTGTGGTGATCTTGCGGTCCGCGACGCTGTCCAGTGGCGTTACGCATGACCGGGTTATTTGGCCGTCAACCATGACTGAACAGGCGCCGCATTGCGCCAGCCCGCATCCATACTTTGTACCCGTAAGACCGAGTTCATCGCGGATCACCCAGAGAAGTGGCGTGTCTCCGCTCGACTCCACCTCATAGGTCTGTTCATTGATCTGAAGTCTCATGAAATTGCTCCGATGCAGTCTGCTTCAAAGGCGAACGGTGAAAAACGTAAAGAAACTAGCGCTTGAGGGGCCCAAGCTCGCAATCGATTTGAAATTGTAAACCTGCAGCAAGAGCATGATTAGGGGGGGAAACCCGATAGCTGTCATGACCTCCGCTCATTAGTGGAGAACCATCTTGGGTAAACCAAATGCACCGATGCGCGGGAAGGCGACTAAAATCGAAATAGCTCGTTGCGCAACAGGCTATGACGCCAAAATTCCCTGTCCAGACAGGTGCGTACCTACCGAGGCCAGTTCTTTTGAGCAATCGGTTCGGGATGTCGCTTGTTGACAGCGAACATGAGCGTCTTCGCGCAGGCCGGATCCTTCCGACGCCGCAGGGCAACTGATCGCGAACAGGCCGAGCATGACAACCCCTGCCAAACCGAAACCCGCGCCCAGCCGGCGGGAATCGACTACGTAGTCGTGTGGATCGTAGCTGTGCGGATCATAGGACATGAATGGCTCTCTTTGCAGCGGTTTTGGCAGAACGTCGCGTTCCGCCAGACGGTCACAAAGTGGGTATACCGATCGGCTGCGATTAGAGCCCTGAAAGCGTTTGTTGATATGAACTCAGCTCATCAATCTTCAGCAACCTGATGTGTGCCGGTGTCCGATACCCCTCCAACCAGGCTGAAGCCCAGCGTGGTCGCCGCCGCAAACGGATCGCAGGCTCCTCGACTGGGCTGCCGCCCATTTTGCCTGACGGTGTTTCGGCCACGGCAGATCCGCGGTTGGGCAAGGCCCGTCTTGGAAAAATTGACAATGCCCTCCCCTGCGAGGTCTCCCGGGTCCCAGCACCATTCCAATCTGTCCGACGGCCACCCGCCCTCACCCCAAAGCCCTCCCGGGAACATTTGCTCTACAGCGTTGACATTCTTTCGTGGTTTCGTGCCTGGCATTAAGGGGCCAACGGGGTCGCGGGGCGCTGCTTCCCACTCGCGTTCGGTCGGTAGGCGGTACCCTGCGGAAGCGAAATCAACGCTCACCAGGCATTCCTTGTCTGTTGGCACAAACGTGTAAGCCTGGCCAAGGCCCTCGCGGGCGCTTTTCCAGTTTGCAAACTTCACGGCATCGTGCCAACTCACCAGGACGACCGGATCATCCTCGCCTTGATCCATGTAGGGATTGTCCCAAGACGCGTCGGGCTTTTGTTCCCATTTTTTCCTCACGAAGATCCAGCCGCCTCCACGTCTCTCGCAGTCCGTGAGATATGAGGTGCGGCTTACAAATTCCCGGAAATCACCGACCGTTACTTTCCGTTTCTCGGCATGCACTTCGTTGGTTTGAGACGTCACGCTTCTCTCCTCCCGCGTTCTTCATGTATCCCCAGCCCGGCTACGCCGGCCACCTCCGTAAATGTGATCTCCTTGTGATGGCGTTGTGACCGCCGTCATCAATCCTTCGCTGTTCTATTCATCACTGTGGCGCTATAAGGGTCCAATCAGATGAGAAGGATTCATGAGTGCCGCGCGAAAATGTTAATGACCTCATGGCGTTTGTCGCGGTTGCCCGAGAGCGCAGCTTCACAAGGGCCGCCGCTAAATTCGGCGTATCTCAGTCCGCTTTGAGCCATACGATACGTCAGCTCGAGGCGCGGTTGGGTGTACGCCTGTTGACGCGCACCACGCGCGCGGTCACCCCGACAGAAGCGGGTGAGCGCTTGCTTGATGGCATTGCTCCGCATTTTGACGAGATTGAAATGCACGTCGATGCGCTCAGCGCCTTGCGTGACAAACCTGCCGGGACAATTCGTATTTCTGCCTCCGACTACGCGATCAAACATTTGCTGTGGCCAAAACTGCGCGAACTTCTCCCCGAATATCCTGATGTCAAAGTCGAGCTTGTACTCGACAATGGCCTGACCGATATTGTGACCGAACGTTTTGATGCCGGTGTGCGTATGGGCGAGCATCTGGCAAAGGACATGATATCGGCCCGCATCGGCCCCGACTTTTGTCTGGCCGTCGTCGGTGCGCCCTCGTACCTTCGAAACCATGCGGAACCGCAGCACCCGAAAGATCTGGTCAGCCATACTTGCATCAACTTCCGGCTGCCAAGTTCCGGCGGCCTTTACGCCTGGGAATTCGAGGAAGACGGACGCGAGATCCGAATTCGTGTCGATGGCCAAGCCAGCTTCAACAACACGTTCGATATCCTGGAAGCTGCCCTGGACGGCTTCGGTCTCGCCTATATTCCGGAAGAAATCATCCTCCCCTATGTTGCGGAGGGGCGCCTTGTGCGCATGCTTCAGAAATTTTCTCCCCACTGGGACGGGTACCATCTGTACTATCCCAGCCGCCGGCAGTCCTCTCCTGCGTTCATTGCGGTGCTCGACGCGCTGCGCCATCGCGACTAGCGAGAAGACCAGCGCGGGCTCATGCACCTGTTGCGTCCTCTAAAGCGCGGCCACGAGATCTTCGCTCCACACGCCTTCCAGATCGACCCATTACTCCACCTCGCCACCAACTCATGCCATAGTGCGTGATGACGGCTGGCAGGGCGACGACGCCGGCCCAATAACCGAAGAACGGCGTGACCGAGGCCGTAAAATCCCAAAAATCAAGGCTGTAGGTAAAGGTTAACTTGGCCCACACGCCAAGCATCCGCATGCTCAAAACGCCGAAGCCGGCAACCGCGACCGCAGTCAACCGCAGAGCCCAAATCGCGACCCTGCTTTGGCTTGTCATGCCCAGGCAGGATCGTACCACCGCCATGACCCGGGTCCAGTGGAGGCCGAGATGAACGCCGACGATGATCATCACCCAATAGGCCGAGAACCAGTGGATGTCGCGAAGATAAATGCTGTCAGGGATAGGAAGGGAGGCAAAGAGCGATTTTGATATGATGATGCTTGTGATCAACAGCACAAGCATGTTTCCGATCAGAAGCAGATGCAGCAATGCCGTGACCGTTCGACGGGCATCATAACGACCGCGCAACAGATTCGTGAACCAGAGCCGATTCACGCCAACGTGCCATGCTAGCATGACAAACAATGCCGTTCCGAACACTTCATGCGGCCGGTTGTCGAGCCACCAATAGGCAAGCGAGAGGAGCAGCAACGTTGCCATGCACCCTGGCAGCAAGAGGCGCGTTATAAAGAGTTTTTTCAAGGTGGTGGGCTCCCATCGAACGCCAACGCATCGCTGAACGTAAACATGAACTGGCGATCGCCGCGGGACCGCTGATGGCACGAATAACATTGCGCGATATTTTCATCGGCTTTGATGGTCTGATCGGGCCAAAACCATTGATACTGCCAGTCGTCGACGCCCTCTCCCATTTTTTGCGCAACGAGATAGCGCGTCAGCACATCGCTCTGGTAATCGACAAGCACCACATGCGTGCCGGTCGGTACGTTCTTGCCCGCCTTTATGGCACCAAGGGCTGTCTCGCTCGTTAGCATATGCTCTCGGGTAATGCCGCGGCGAACCGTCGTGTAGTGCGACAATTGGTCAAGCGGTGGAAAAGTCACCTGGTTTGCTTCTGCGAAGGCTGGCCTCGGTCCGTCTGTCTCGGGCGACATCAGGTAGCCACCCACAAGGACAATCAAGCCAGCTATCGAAGCGAGACTGCTGCGCAGTCCAAACTTTGCCATGTCTTTTTACATCCTTTCAGGACGAACGCCGGCACCCTGAGACTGCCCGATGTTCTTCGTGAGCCTTCCTTGTCATTCGGCGAAAACAAGGATTGCCTTGCGGGGCCGGGCAGATCTTGAATCCAGCCTTGACATGCGTGAGACATAGCAGCTCACCTGAAAGTCAATTAGGGGGTCCTAGCCGTTTGTAGCTATGAGCCTGATTCATCAATCTCCGCTGGTCTCTCTCGCGCGGAAAGACGCCTTCCGCGCCAACCCGATATCGGAAACTTTGCGCCGCCTTCAGGAGGCCGGCGTCAGCGTTTCGCCAGCCATGAATGTCAAGCCCGTGTCGACCGTGGCCGATAAGAGGAGAGACACAATGAAGCGTCTCGACCAGTAGGGATGTCGTCAGGACCAATGCTGCGAATGCAATGTTTGTCCAGCGGGCCTGAAGCGTGTGCTCTGGCGACAGCCCCGCGTCGACCGGATCCGGCTCTGGCCCCGGTATAAAACAAAGTTATACCGTTAATTGCCTGCAGCTTGTGGTGTGATGCGGCTGGAAGATATCGTCAGCGAATGGAGGAGTTCGAAGCGCCTTTTACGCGCCGCTTCATAAGAGCACGAACAACGCAGTGGGTGTCCTGCTGCCCGTTCACGAAAGCCCTGGGAGGGATCAAAAAATGGAAATGAAAAACCCGACGAGACGGAATGTCCTTGTAGGAGGGCTGGCGCTTGGCGCACTTGGGGCCATGAGTGGCCGCGCTGCAGCGGCAGATGTAATCCGATGGATTGTGGGCTATCCACCTGGGGGAGCGACCGACCTCATCGCGCGGCTGCTGAGTGGCCCGATGTCCCAGAAACTTGGCCAGACAATCATCGTCGACAACCGTCCCGGCGCCGGCAGCTCAATTGGCGCAACCGCTCTCGCCCATGCCCATCCTGATGGCCTCACGGTCGGTGCTGCCGACAACGGCACCCTGATCATCAACCCGGTTGCATATAAAAATCTCCAATACGACCCGGACAAGGACTTCCGCCCCGTTGGCGCCTATGCTGACGTCAACATCCTGTTGGCCGTCTCGAAAGCCCAGCCGTACCAATCCGTCAAAGAATTTATCGATCAGGCAAAGACAACCTCCCAGCCTATCGCCTTTGCTAGCCCGGGCGTTGGTAGCCCCTTGCATCTGGCAATGGAAAGGCTGGCACGTCAAGCCGGCCTGAAGCTCGAGCACATCAGCTACCGGGGCATGGCTCCGGCATTGAATGACGTTCTGGCCGGCGTCGTCCCCTCCATCGTGATCGACTATGCCACGGCTCGCGAGGTCATCCGCTCCGGTGACTTGAGGCCGCTCGCGACATTTTCCGCATCGCGCTTGGCAGCTCTGCCAGACACCCCGACATTCAATGAAAAGGTTCTTCCGGGTTTCACCGCGGGGGCATGGCAGGGCATGATCGTCCCACGTGCTACGCCCGATGAAGTGGTCAATCGTCTTAGCAGCGCGCTTGCCTTTGCCCTGCAGGACGAAGCCGTAAAAGCACGATATGCGGAACTTGGCTTGGGCGCGCCGGCGAGTGATCCACAATCGTTCTTGACGCGCTGGCATGACGACAAAGCGATTTTACAGCCATTGATACGCGAGCTTGGTATTTCGCTGTAATCCACACACGGCCTATCGCCGCTACGTGGCGATAGGCAACATCTCGCGGAGCTGAGCTCGTTCGTCTGGGGCACGAAGAACTTGTCCGCTATTTGGAGCAAATGCCACCAGCTCGGTCTTGTAGCTCAAAAAAGCAGTCCCCCGGAGCGAACCGCCTCCCTTCCAGCCCATTGCGGTCTGAATGACGCAACATGTGGTTCATGACAGCGCGTTCAATCAGATAGTTCTGTCAGCAGCCCGCTCTCGATGCTTAGCCATCGGATCAGTTGAGGCGAAATACTCCCGTCAAGAACTTCCTCACTGTGGCTTGTGCTGCCTCGGTCGCAGCTTTGTCGTAACCCACGGTCGAGCCGAGTTGCACACAAGCATCATTGAAGGTGAAGGGCTTGCCAGTCTCGTCATTGAGTATCCTGCCGTCTTCCTCGCGGCGCTGACAATTGCGAGAAGATTGTGCGCTTTGGGCAACGGAAACCAACCGTGCATCGGGGTTGTCGAACCCGTGGTGCGCGCCGGGATACTCGCTCATGACAGCGTCCTTACCGGCGGCGTTGAGACGCGTGATGTAATCAAGGCACGCCACAGCCAGGGTCGTGTCATCCGCCGCGCCGTGGAATTCGCGGACTGGTGCGTCGGCAATGTCGAGTTCATCGACAAAGTGAATGTTGCACGCAGGATAGAACGAAAGATGTGCGGCAATGCGCGCCTTTGCCGACCCATGGAGGGCTTGGAAGCGCCGCAGGCTGGTATAGAGCGCGGCGGAGCCACCGCGCGAAAAGCCCATCACGGCGATGCGTGATGGATCGATCCGCGGGTGAGCCGCGAGCACGTCGACGGCGCGATAGGTATCGTAGAATTGTGCCAAAGAGCTCAGCCGCGACTGGTCTGTCTCGACCTGATCTATGCCTCGACCGCCGAAACTATCAAGGCGGAACGTGGCGATGCCCATTCTGTTGAGAAATTCGCCCCATCGGACTGCTGGCGTGCTGTTGGCAGCACCATTGGAACCATGGAGCAGAATGACGGCCGGCAGATGCTCATTCCAACTGGGGAATCGGAGCTGGCCAGTCAGCGTTACAGCAACTCCGTTCGCCGTATTCCCCTGCAAGAACTGCTCGTCCGTCAGGGTGAGCGATGGCACTGTCAATGTCTCGTCTGGGGGAAATTTCGGGCGGACTTCCCCGGCGCGTCCGTAAGCTGCGAACAGTGTCACGATGCACAGAGTGAGGGCGGCTCCGATGACGCGTGCCATGTCAAGCACCTCCGACTGGCGCTCAACTTAGCACGTTACGCCGCCAAACCATATGACTCCCTCAACTCGGAGCCGGATTGACAATGCCAGCCAACCAGCAAGCCCGACCTCTTGTGGCATTTGCTGCCGAACTGCGGACTTGTCTCGCAACGGCCCTCGAGGCATTGCCTCAAAAAATGGCGATCGCGCGTTTGTCGACCTGAACTGTGCGAATGCTTCCCTAGCGGTTACGGCCATTGATCTTGAGCCGAATTCGGTAAAGCGAGTTCGTTGCGCAGACGTACATGATGTTGCGCCTGGGACCGGCAAAGGTAAGGTTCGCTGCAATTTTTCCAAGCTTGATCGTTCCCAGCAGTCCGCCGTCCGGCTCGTAACAATAGACACCATCCCCGGCGCTGATCCAGATATGATCGTCGCTGTCCAATCTTAAACCGTCAAAGATGCCGACAGGGCACTCTGCAACGACATTGCCGCCTGTGATGCGGTGGTCGATATCGACTTGGAAGGCCCGCAGGTGCGCAGGGCCGTTTTCGTGATGGCTCTTGCCACTGTCGACGACATAAAGTGTGCTTTCGTCGCGGGAAAAGGCCAGACCGTTCGGCATCACCATATCGGTGATCTTTGCCTCCACGGCTCCGGTATGCGGATCGACGCGATAGACATGGCAAGCCTTGATCTCTGACTCGGCTTTCATACCATCCAGATCATGCAGAATTCCATATGGCGGATCGGTAAACCAGACTGCCCCGTCAGAGGTCACGACCACGTCATTTGGCGAGTTCAGCTTTTTGCCCTGCCAGGTTTCGGCGATGGTGATGATGCTCCCGTCGTGTTGTGTACGACTGACACGACGGTGGCGATGCTCACAGCTGAGCAATCGGCCCTCAAGGTCCACGGTTTGACCGTTTGGATGGCCGCAATCGTGGCGAAATACACTGATTGATCCATCCGATTCGTCCAGACGCATGATGCGATCGTTTGGAAGATCGGTGAAAAGGAGAAAGCGGCCGGCCGGGAAATAGGCCGGGCCCTCGGTGAAAAGGCCGGCGTTGAAAAGCTCTTCCGGCGGAAAAAGCACCGCGACTTTATCGTGGAAACGCTTGTCGAGAATCTCGTAGTGCTCAGTCACTATGTTGCTCCTTTCGTCATGTTGTTTCCTAGGGCGGCGAGCTCTATTGAGGGCGTCTTTCATCCCTTCCCACGTCGCGGCTGTCAGTGTGACCCGCACAGAGATTTTGTCGCGCGGTCAGGAGCGCCAAAAACCGAAAGAAGCGAGCTACAGGCGAGTTCATTTCGGGATCTGCACGGCCGTTGCATGTGTTGGTCGGCGACGCGGCTGATCGTGCAGCCAGCAATCCGCGCCGCCGGACTTTCGTCCCTGCGGCGCGGTGCCGGGAGGAAACCGTTCAATCAGTCTCCGGGTTACTTGGCGTGAATGACATTCGCAAGCGTCCAGTCATAGTCGTATTTCACCCAGGCTATGTCGCTGTCGGCCATGCCCTTATAGGTCGTTTTGAGATCCTCCAGCGTGATCGTGGGGATGGGAGAAATCATCTTCATGGGCACATCAATACCGCTGAGCTTTGCAACCGCCACGTTGACTGCGACGCTGCCAATACCAGGGTCGGTATTGATCGCCACCGATTGATAGCCAGACTTCGCGTTCAGCTCGAGAAGCAGGTTGGCATCGACGCCGTCAAAGCCGTAGATCTGCAGCGGTACGTCGCGCCCAGCGGACATGAAGGCCTGGGCCGCACCGAAGGCTGCAACGCCCTGGGAGAAAATGATGTTCACGTCGGGCAGTGTTGGCAGAATAGCGGAGACCCGCTGCTGGGCGACGGACTGGTTCCAGTCTCCGTAAACTTCCGCAACGATCTTGATGTCTGGATATTTCGTCAGTGCCTTGACATAGGCATCCTGGATCGCTTGCTCGGCCGCGTTTCCGGCCAATCCGCGTATGTTCAATGCATTGCCTTTGCCGCCCGTCCGTTCGGCGATGTAGCTCACATATTTTTCGCCTAGTTCGTCATAGTCGAACTGCAGATCGACCGCCTTGGAGTCGGTAACAGAGCCCAGCGCGGTCGTTAGCACTGGAATGCCGGCATTGACGGCATTGTCGATCGCGCCATTCAGCGCCGTATCCGACAAGGGTTCGAGAATGATGAAGTCGACCCCCTGCAGGGTCAGGTTGTTGATCTGCTGGATCTGGGTCTGCGGGTCGCCTGCGGCATCGACGACGCTGAGTTCAACCTCCTTGCCCTTTGCATTCAGTTCGGCCGCAGCCCACTGGGCCGCAGCCAGGAAGCCCTTCTGCCAACCATTGCCCTGGAACGGCATGGCGACACCGATCGTGATCTTATCCTCGGCCATCACAGGCCCGGTCGCCATCGCACCAGCGAACGCTGCCGCCAATAGCAGACCGCCCACCATCACGGCCCGTCTTTTCGCGTTACCTCGTCGCATACATTCCTCCTCCTTGTTGTAGGTCTCTGTGTCCGCTGCTGCGGACTATCTGTTGTTCGATGACCGGGCCGCCACCAGGCAGACCGTCCCCAGGACGATCAGGCCCTGAATGACGTATTGAGCGCCAATGCTGAGCTGCAGAAGTATCAGGTCCGATTGGGCAAGGGTGAGCACCAGCGCGCCAAGCGCCGTGCCGAAAACCGAGGTGACGCCTCCGGTAATCCGGGTGCCGCCCACGACTACGGCCGCCACCGATCCCAGCAGATAACTGCGCCCGAGATCGGCCGAAACCCCTCCCTGATAGGTGGCTAGCAAGGCACCCAGCCAAGCGCCCAGTACGCCAGACAGCACAAAGGTCCCAAGTATCAGCCAGCCGCGCCGTACACCGGCCAGACGCGCGGCTTCGCCGTTCTGGCCCATCGCGTGCAATTGAAGACCAAAGACCGTGCGCGAGAGTACGATCGCCACCAAGACGAGCGTCAGCAAAGTGATAACCAAAACACCTGAAAGGCCGGCAATGCGCATCCGCAACGTCGCCTCGAACAGACCGCCGACACGACTGAAGCCTCCACTCTGGATGGCGACAATCAGACTGTAGATGATGTAGCCGGATGCCAGTGTTGCCACGATGGCAGGAATGCGCAGGCGCACTATCAGCAAGGCATTCAATGCACCAGCCAACGCACCTGCCATCAACGTGAGCGCCAACGATCCGAGGATGTTTCCCTGTCCCAGAAAGCCTGCAGACATAACATAGGCGCCGAAAGTTATGACGTAAGGCAGTGACAGGTCGAAATTTCCCGGACCGCTGGCGATCACCGCCATTTGGGCTATTCCGGCCAACGTTAGGAAGCCGGCAATGGTCGCATTGGCCAGGACGAAGGAAAGCGACAGGGATCCTGTCACCCATCCGGCCAGCAGCCACAAGGCGACCGCTGCGACCAACGCCCCCATCCAGGACTGAACCAGAAGTCTTCGCCAGCTGCTTACGGGTGTTTCAGGCCTCGGGTCGAGAGGTGTTGTCGTGATCGTCGATTGGCTCATCATACCGACCTCGAAATCGAGCGGAAACTCAGTGCGGTGATCAGCGCCAATCCGCCAATCGCAGTCGAGTATTCCGAGCTGATGCCAAGGAAGCCGAGGTTCGTCGTGATCAGCGATATGCCTACCACCGCCATGACGGCACCAATCGGAGCAACGAGGCCGCCCGCGAAACTTGCTCCGCCGACCACGACAGCGGCGATGGTAGCCAGGGTGAAGCTGGAGGCGACATGGACGTTGCCAGCGCCGGTCGCCGCGGTGAGAAGCAGGCCAGACAATACTGCGAAGCTTCCGGCGAGCGCATAAAGCGTGACACGTCCCGCAAGTGCTGAAAATCCAAGGGACACGTATGTCCGCCGGTTATGACCCAGAGCGCGTAGCCGGATGCTGTAACCCCAGCCCTGACAAATCCACAGTCCCAGAAGCGCAACGGCAATCAGGACGTAGCAGGCGAGTGGCAACGGCCACAACTTGACGTGAGCGACCGCAGCCAGCCATTCAGGCGAATGCCCGCCCGGGGTTTCGCGTACCATAAGCCCCAGTCCCAGCCAGACAAACGACGCGCCAAGTGTCGCCACGACGGATGACACGCCCAGAAGTTCGACAATCAGCGCGAGCAGAACATAGCCTGCGACCAGGCCAGCCAGCGCCAGGAGCCCTAGTCCCGGCGCATCGACCAGGTAGGTTGCCGCCAGAACGTTGGCGAGGCCGATCGCAAAGCCTAGCCCCAGGTCAATGTCACCGCCCAACAAGAACAACATCTGCGCCACCACGGCGAAGGCCAGCGGAATTGACGCCTGCAGCAGCAGCTCCAACCCGAAGGTGCTCAGCGCATTGGGTTGCTGCCAGAATGCCAGTGCAAACATGGCAATCATCAATATTGAAGCCGGCAAAGAGCGCCAGGCGATCAGCCGCCTGAGCGAGGCGCTGCGAAAGAGGCTTCGATCAGTCGCCGCAGCCATCGTGTTAAGCGGCGTGCTTGCACCGCTTGGATTGGTGAAAGACGCTTGGACAATGCGTTCTTCTGTCGCCTCAGCGCCACTGAGCTCGGCCACGACATGACCGCGTGCCATGACATAGACCCGGTCGCACTGATGAAATTCGGCAACCTCTGTCGAATAGAGAATTGCGCTACGACCGCTTTCCCTCACATTGCCCAAGATGGCATAGATCGAGGCCTTTGCATTCGCATCGACACCGCGTGTTGGATCATCCAGAAGCAGAAGCGGCGCTTCGCTGGCCAAGGCGCGACAAAGCAAAGCACGCTGCTGGTTGCCGCCGCTCAGGCTGACGATTTGCGAACCGGCACGATGGCTCAGTCCGAGCTCGGATAGCCAATTCTGAGCTGTTGTCTTCAAGGCAGAAAAATCCACAAACCCGAAGCGCGAGAAGCGGGGGGCGGCCGAGATTGCGACATTGTCCTCGACGTTCCACAAAGGCAGAAGGCCCTCGCGCTTGCGGTCACCGCTGACATAAGCCATTTCACTCAGCGACCGGATCGCGCCGGAAGTGCGACCCCGCGTGGCAAATAGAGTTTGCAGCAGTTCGCGTTGGCCCGCACCTTCGAGTCCGGCGACGCCCACGATCTCGCCCTTGCCGACATGGATGCAGATGTCGTGCAGCCGTGGGCCGGTCAGGCTCTGGACAGTCAGAAGATCCTGCAGGACCGGACTATTCGTTTGTGGTTCGGCGGTATGATGCTGATCTGCGGCAGCCCCGAGCAAACCCAACAACTGGTCGTGCGTGAGCGAACGCCCATCGCCGTCAAAGTGCAACTGACCGTCGCGCAGCACGACCACGCGATGGGCAAGTTTCAGAGCCTCTTCGAGCTTGTGCGTTACATAGATGATCGCGACGCCCTCATCCGCCTTACGGTGCACGAGATCAGCCAGTTGCTCTGCCTCGTGTGTCGACAAGGCCGATGTCGGCTCGTCCAGGATGACCAAACGCGTGCCTTGCTCTGTCATCGCACGGGCGATTTCGACCATCTGTCGCTCAGCCACTGACAGTTCCGAGACCTCTGCACTCACATCAATCAGATTGCCGGGAAAAACTTGCAGTCGTTCACGGGCGATGCGCATCAGCTCTCGCCTGGACGTCGCGGTCCTTTGATGGGAGGTCAGCGCCAAATTTTCGCCGACCGTCAAATTGGCGAACGTCGAGAGCTCCTGAAATACCCGCTGGATGCCATTGGCGCGCGCCGCGCCGGCGATGTAACTGTCGAAATCGATCCGCTGACCGTTGAGCGTCATGGTGCCCGAGCTTGCCGGAAGCGTGCCACCGATAATGTTCAGGAATGTTGATTTTCCAGCCCCGTTCGGACCCAGCAAGACGAGAATTTCGCCGGCGCGGATGTCGAGGCTGATCTCACGCAGCACCTTGTTGGCGCCAAAGCTCTTTGACAGTTCACGGACCGAGATGAGGACCGGTCCCTCCGACTCTGTTGCTTGCCTTGCACTGTCGTCTCTCACGCCTATCCTCCTCCCGAAGATCTTGTGCTTTTAACCCTTCAGTCTTTCATGGCAGGTTTCGATCAGCGGTCCTGTCCGGCTCTCATGCCGGACAGTGCTTAGGTCGTTCGTGAGGACCTGATCTGACGTTCCAAGCCATCGCTTGGGATGCAGCGCCTGTTACAAGCAGGCCGTCTGGCCACCGTCGACCGACACCACCGCGCCCGTCATGAAACTGGCGTCGTCGGTGAGCAGGAAGGCGATGACAGCGGCAATCTCTTCCGGTTCACCCATGCGCCCGATCGGATGGGCAGCCTTAATTCGCGCGACCGCTGCCGGGTCCTTCAACATGTATTCGACAAGAGGCGTGTTGGTCATGCCAGGCGCCACCGCGTTGACGCGGATGCCCAGCGGTCCAAGCTCCGGAGACATTGACTTGGTGATACCGGATACAGCGAATTTGGAGGCAACATAGGGCAATCGGTTTGCCACGCCCATCACACCTGCGCCGGACGAGATATTGACGATGGCGCGCGGGCCGTTGTCGTGTTGGACGGCTCGTACGAAAGCCTGGCACATGTTCACGGTGCCACCGAAGTTGACAGCCAAGACGCGTTCGAGCTTCTCCGGCTCGACATCGAGAATGTTGGCAACGCCCGTAATCCCAGCACAATTGACAAGGCCGTTTAACCGACCAAGCCGCGCCCGCGTTTCTGCTGCCAGGGCCAAAGCCGCCGACTGGTCACACACATCGAGCACCGCTCCCTGGACACGCGCGCTGCCGCCGAATTCCGAGACGATCTTATCCACGGCTTGGCTGGTTACATCGATGGCGACAACGTCCGCCCCCTCGGCATGCAGACGGCGCACACAGGCCGCTCCAATACCACTGCCAGCCCCGGTGACCATCACCGTACGACCTTCAAATCTATTCATTTCAATCCTCCACTGCGACGCGATTGCCCACGTGTCGATCAGTCCCTTGTCTGCTTTGCGACGGCGGGTTGGCTTGCAAGCCTCCACTGCTTGCAGGTCAACGGTATTGGTAGCGCGTGGATTTTTGTCAACGGAGCGAAGGTGGAGGTTGCGGGCGCTGTGGCCCCACCTTGCTTGGTTAGCTTTAGAAAAAAACGATATTTTGCAATGGGATAGAGACAGATTCGTTGCCGGCGCCCTGTATAGCCTACGATTATACCTGCTTTTTGACCAAGCCGTTTTTCAACGAATAGAAGGAAGTAATTCTTTGAGGAACCCGACGCGCGACGAGGCTGCGAGACATCTCGCTCATCGCGGCGGCTGGTCTGATTTCGCGTTTAAATCTCGTTTCGAGAGAGCCGATAAGACAAACAGGCAAGCAGCGCGCCGACCACCAGAATTCCTGCACTGGTAAGGAACGTCGCTTCGTAACCGAACGCGTCGAACAGAACGCCACCGATCGTCGCGCCCAAGGTGATTGCAAACTGGATGTTTGCAACCATCAGCCCTCCGCCTGCCTCAGCGTCGCGCGGCATAGAGCGTGTAAGCCACACACCCCAACCGACCGGCCCGGAGGTCGCAAGGCCCCAGAGTGCGAGAAGCATGGCGGTAGCGAAAATCCAACCGCCGGAGAGAGATAGCGCGATAGCAATGAGCGCCATAAATAGGGGAGCGAAAACCAGCACGCCGTACAAGGTCTTGTTCAACAGTTGTCCGATGAACATCGTTCCGGCAAATCCCGCGATGCCAACGATGAGAAGCAGCAGCGAAAGCATGGGGACACCGACATGGGTGACCGTTTCCAAGAACGGCCGCAGATAGGTGAACAGCGCGAACTGCCCCATGAAAAGAAAAAAGACTGCCGCCATTCCGACAGCCACTGCGGGTCTACCAAGGAGGCGGAATGTGGCTGTCGCGCCGGATGCGCTTCCCCCCTGCATCCGGGGGAGCGAGAAAGCCAGCCAGCATGCTGCGACTGCAGCAAGCGGTACGACACAGAGGAAGGCGCCGCGCCAGCCGATCAGCCCACCGAGAAAGCTGCCGAGAGGCGCTGCGATTGTCGCAGCCAAGGCATTCCCACCGTTCAGGAAGGCAAGGGCCCTTGGTACCTCGATTTCGGGGACAAGACGCATAATCGTTGCCGTCGACATGGACCAGAACCCGCCTATGACAACTCCAAGGAGCGCCCGCCCCACCATGAGGACTGTATAGTTCGGCGCGAGGCCAACGACCGCGCCCGAGCCACACATCAGCGCCACCAAAGAAAGAAGCACGGTCTTTCGATCCAGGCCCCGAGACACGAAAGAGATGAACAAGCTCGTCGCGACTGCGAAAATGCCCGAGACCGAAATGGCCTGTCCAGCCTGTCCCTCGCTTAACGTCAATTCACCTGCGATGGGCGTCAGCAGGCTAACAGGAAGGAATTCGGACGCTATCAGCACAAACACACAAAGCGACATCGCAACGACTGCGCTCCAGTTGGCAGCTGTTGCTTCGCCAGGCGTCGTTTTCATCAGCATTATTTTCTCCAGGTGCTCATGTTTTCAGGCGCGAATTGACAACGCCAGAATGGCACGTTGATGCGAACGGACCTCGCAGATGCAGGTCACCGGTGGCAGGGATCAGTGTCGCTCCCACCATCTGTGGTAGAGCGATCGTCTTGTCTGTCAGTCCAGAAGCCTTACTTTGAGCGGAAATTTGCCACGGGTAAGGAGAGGCTCGAATCCGTCGTCAAGGCGGCCTAGGCGGATCAATCCGCTATCGTACCGGTAGTGACCATAGTAAAAGACGAGATTGCCCCATGGAGCATAGTAGCAAAGGTCTCCAAGAGCTTCGTTGGCAAAAGGCTTTCGCCCTTGTTCGGTAAGTTTTCGCGGCAGATAGGCGATCTTCTCATTCGTCGAATAGTCGTCCACTGTCAGGTCCAAAGGCATCATTGCAGCGAGGTCGCGCGCAGACGGATTATCCTCAAGGGTAGCGGTAAAGACAAAGTCGGCGAAAGAGAATTCTACTTTCATAACCGTTTCCTGAGCTATTGTTCTTGGCCGCTGCGACTGTGCGGAACCAGGCTTGGGGACTGCGCACACTAGGGTCATCGCCATAAGACTGCGACGCGTGACCACAGTGCTTTTCATTGTTTTTGCCTCAACGCGATTGATGGTTCAGTTTTAAAACTGGCAAGCCGAGCTCTTATTCTAGATGTCAGGTCTTCTAATTTAACGTCGCTCTATGATCATAGGATGCCATCGACTGGGCCGCCTTTTGATCACCAAAGACGCGCTTCGCCAAAGCAGAAAAGAAAAAAGGTTGCCGAGACAACAAGAACCAGGGCTGCGCTAGCACCAAGCATGATATCGGTCCAAAATGGGTTCCCCATATATCCATCCTCTAAACGATCGCCCGCCGGCAGCGACAATATCGTGTGCCTTTAACGCTGTGTGAGACCGGTTTAATTGATAGCAAAAGCACCACTCATTGATTAGCGGCTGCAATTTGCATACGGCTATGACCTGAGCTCATCAATTCGTGACAACTACCCGCCTGTGACACTCATATGCCTGGCGACGGCCGGGCGGTTATGGGTGCGGTCGATGATGAAGTCGTGGCCTTTGGGTTTGCGAGTGATGGCCTCGTCGATGGCGGCGTGGAGGAGGGCATCGTCTTCAGTGGCGCGGAGTGCCGCGCGGAGATCGGCGGCGTCGTTCTGGCCAAGACACATGTAGAGCGTGCCAGTGCAGGTGAGGCGCACGCGGTTGCAGCTCTCACAGAAATTATGGGTCATCGGAGTGATGAAGCCGAGGCGGCCGCCGGTTTCCTCGACCCTGACGTAACGCGCCGGGCCGCCAGTCTGGTAATCGATGTCGACAAGGGTGAACTGGTCTTCGAGATCGGCGCGCAGTTTCGAAAGCGGCAGATACTGGTCGGTGCGGTCTTCTTCGATCTCACCCATCGGCATGGTTTCGATGACGGTCAAATCCATGCCGCGGCCGTGGGCGAAGCGCAGAAGCTCCGGCATCTCGGCATCGTTGAAATCCTTCAGCGCCACGGCGTTGAGCTTGACCTTCAGCCCGGCTTTCTGAGCGGCATCGATGCCTTCCATGACCTTTGCGAACTCGCCCCAGCGGGTGATCTTGCGGAACTTGTCGGGATCGAGCGTGTCGAGTGAAACATTGATGCGGCGTACGCCACAATCATAAAGCTCCTCGGCATGGCGGGAAAGCTGCGAACCGTTGGTCGTCAGCGTCAGCTCATCGAGGCCGGAGCCGATCTTCTGGCCGAGCTGGCGCACCAGATACATGATATTCTTGCGCACCAGCGGCTCGCCGCCGGTCAGCCTGATCTTGCTGACACCCTTGGCGATGAAGGCGGAACAGAGCCGGTCGAGCTCTTCCAGCGTCAAGAGATCCTTCTTCGGCAGGAAGGTCATGTTCTCCGCCATGCAATAGGTGCAGCGGAAATCGCAGCGGTCGGTGACGGAGACGCGGAGATAGGTGACCGCCCGCCCGAAGGGGTCGATCATCGGTGTCGTGGCACTAAGCGCGACGTAGCCTGCGTTATCTGCCCACCCAAGGACCCGACTCTCTGCCGTACTCGTCATGCATAAACCATGAGCCGGGTCGCGGCCACGTCAGCCAGAACAGACAGCGCCAGCGACGACGCGTCCCGCGTCGGACCGAAAACACCAATCGGCGCCTTGATACGCGAGAGATCGATCTCGGAGAAACCGGATTTTATCAATTGATCTTCCCGACGTTTGTGCGTCCGAGTGCTGCCTAACGCACCAATATAGAAGGCCCCGGATCTCAGCGCCACGTGAAGCGTCGCCGCTTCCTGGTCCAGGTCGTGATGAAGCAGAATAACCGCGGTAAAGGGATCGATTATTTGACTGCCTGATAAGGCGACCTCCCTCGGATGCCACACCACCACGTCGTAACCCGCTACCTCTGCCACACGCGCCACGGTCTGTGCCTCGACGGTCTGCCCTGAAAGGACCACGCGCGTCGTCGGACGATATACCGTCACGAAGCTGCCATTTTGCCAGCCGGCCCGCGTGACCGGCTCGGCAGGCTCGAGCGATTGGGTCACAAAGGAATACCGCAATGCAGCTGGACGACGTTGCTTTACAGTATCAAGCACATGCTCGATAGCAGTGATCTTCCTGAGGAGATGGATTGCAACCGTGATTCCGCCGCCGCAAGGCAGCACAATATCGATGAAGGGCGACCCCTCACCAAACATCACGGTGCGATCGCATCTCTCTTCCAGCGCCAGCAACGCCTCTGCCGCCACGGCGGCTTCCACGCATCCGCCGGAAACATAGCCGCAGTAGCGACCGTCAGCACTAACCACGACGTGCGAGCCAAGCGAGCGCGCCGCGCCGCCGCGAATTTCTACCAGCGTTGCGATGGCGACACTGCCTTGAGCGAAGGCCTCCACCGCGAACCTTAAGACTTCGACGGGATCGTCGGTCGCATGCGCTCTTGCCGGTGTTGGCAAGGCAAGCAAGGATGAGAAGTTATTCAAAGGCCAATTCCCTGGTAACTGGCGGCGGATCCATCATTCCAGCCACCACAATTCTGATTATCAAGCAGCGCTCGGTAGCCCGCCAAGCAGCTTGTCGAGTGTGATTGGATAGTGCCGAACCCGAACGCCGGTGGCATTGAAGATGGCGTTGGCGATCGCGGCCGAAACGCCACACAAGCCAAGCTCGCCGACGCCTTTTGCTTTCATTGGTGACGACATCGGGTCTGTCTCATCCATGAAGATAACCTCTTGGTGCGGAATGTCTGCGTGGACAGCAACCTCATAGCCAGCCAGGTCATGGTTGACGAAGAAGCCACGGCGGGTGTCGACGGCCAATTCCTCAGAAAGCGCCCCGCCCGCTCCCATTGTCATCGCCCCAATGACCTGACTGCGGGCAGTGACCGGGTTGAGAATACGTCCGGCCGCACAGACTGCCAGCATACGGCGGATACGACTTTCGCCGGTCGCAACATCGACGCCGACTTCGACGAAATGTGCTCCGAACGTCGACTGCTGCTGCGTTTCAGTAACATCACCCCACTCGATTGTATCCTCTCCGACCAAGCGCTCAGAACCGGCGGCATCGGCTAAGGATACAGATCGATTCCCCGAGCGAACCTGGCCGTTTTCAAAGACCGTGTCCTCCGAGTTGAAGCCGAGCTTCTGGGAAATGGCATCGCGGAGTTTGACGCAGGCTGCGTAGACGCCCGATGTCGAACAGTTGGCACCAAATTGTCCGCCGGAGCCGGCGGATACGGGAAACCGGGAGTCGCCCAGCTGGACCTCCACTCTGTCGATAGTCAGACCCATCATCTCGGCGGCGGTCTGCGCAATGATTGTATAGCTTCCCGTTCCGATGTCGGTCATGTCCGTCTCGACAGTCACAATGCCGTCTGCGTTAAGACGAACGCGCGCCCCTGAGGGCAGGTGGATGTTGTTTCGGAAAGCCGTTGCCACGCCCATGCCGATCAGCCAGTTGCCTTCTCGCCGGGAGCCGGGGCGGCCCCTTGCACTCCAACCAAAGCGCTCTGCACCAAGTTTCAGACAGCCGTTGAGATTGCGGTAAGAAAACTGGCGCTCGACCTTCTCAGGATCAACCTGCGTATCGTTGAGTATCCGAAATTCTACTGGATCGATGTTCAGCTTCTCTGCCATCTCGTCCATTGCGATTTCGAGCGCCATCAGGCCAGGGGCCTCCCCTGGCGCGCGCATGGCATTACCCTCTGGAAGATCGAGCGTCGCAAGACGCATTGCCGTCATTCGGTTTTTTCCCGCGTAAAGCAATCGCGTCTGCATGACGGCGGCCTCGGGCTGGCCGCCCTTCTGGTCACCCGACCAGCTCTCATGTGCAATCGCCGTGATCTTGCCGTCGTGTTCGGCGCCGATGCGCAACCTCTGGACGGTGGCTGGTCGATGGGTCGTGTTGTTCATCATCAAATGGCGCGGGAGCGCGACTTTAACAGGCCGCTTCACGGCTTTTGCGGCAAATGCGGCCAGGACCGCATCGGCGCGCAAAAACAGCTTGCCGCCAAAGCCGCCGCCGATGAACGGCGACATCACGTGAGTTCTTTCCTTGTCCACGTCCAAGGTCGTCGCAAGATCAGAGCGCCACCAATCGATCATTTGGCTCGACGTCCAGAGAGTTAGATCATCCCCGTCCCAGACCGCGATCGATGCGTGCGGTTCCATCATGGCGTGGGATTGGTCTGGGGTGGAGTAGGATTCCTCCAAGGTCACCGCAGCAGCCTTAAAAGCAGCGTCGAAATCTCCGGCCTTTGAGTCCGGGTCGCCCGATTCCGGCTTAACAGCCGTCTCCATCGCCTGGTGGAGGTCGAAGATACCCTTCTCTTCCGCGTAATCGACTTTAATGAGGGCAGTGGCAGCGCGTGCCTGCTCAAAGCTTTCAGCGACAACAACGGCGATTGCCTGGTGATAGTGCTGGACCCGATCGCCACCAAACAGATTGGCCGTGTTGAACTTGCCCCTCTTGCGCTCGCCGACATCAAGCGTGGTCACTACATCCAGCACGCCGGGCGCATCCTTGGCGGCTGTGACGTCCATGGACTTGATGCGGCCCTTGGCAATAGCAGCGCCCAAGGGGTACCCATAGGCGTAGGGCGAATTCGCATCATGCCATTCGTAGGCGTAGATTGCCCGCCCAGTCGTCTTCAACTGGCCGTCGATGCGCAGGATCGGCTGACCAACGACCGTCATGCGGTCGATCGGATTGTTGAGTGCTGGTGAATCGAACTGCATAAGCTTAACCCCTTGCTTCGGCGATAACTGCGCCGAGCGTGCGCTCGACCAGATCGATCTTGAACCGGTTTGCATCCGTCGGGCGGGCATCGACGAGCAATGCACCCGCGGCCTCCCGGGCGCTGTTTTGCAGTGCGGCATCAGCAGCCGCGACGCGCCAAGGTTTATGGGCAATGCCGCCTATGGCGACACAACCCGTCCCGTCGGGCTGCAAGACCGCCCCTACCGAAATAATGGCGAATGCATAGGAGGCGCGGTCACGGACCTTGCGATAAATGTGTTTTCCACCGATCGGCGGAGGAAGTACGACAGCTGTAATGAATTCGCCGCTCTCTAAGCCGGTTTCGATATGAGGCGTATTGCCGGGCAGGCGATGGAGGTCTGCAATCGGAATCGAGCGGCGACTACCGTCGGCTTTGACGGTCTCCGCCACCGCATCAAGCGTTCGCATGGCAACGGCCATATCGCTTGGATGAGTTGCGATGCAGCTGTCACTCACACCAACAACGGCATGCTGACGCGAAAATCCGCCAATAGCAGAGCAACCGCTTCCGGGCTGTCGTTTGTTGCACGGCTGATTGGTATCATAGAAATAGGGACAGCGGGTCCGCTGCAACAGGTTGCCGGCCGTTGTAGCCTTGTTGCGCAACTGGCCGGAGGCTCCAGCGACAAGTGCCCTGGACAAGAGCCCGTAGTCACGGCGCACAATCGCATGCGCGGCGAGATCCGTATTTCGCACGAGAGCGCCGATTCGAAGTCCACCCTCTGGTGTCGCATCGATCGTATCCAGGCCCAGACCGTTGACGTCGATCAGATGGGTCGGCGTCTCTATCTCCAGCTTCATCAAATCAAGCAAGTTCGTGCCGCCGGCAATGAATTTCGCACCTGAATTTGAAGCGGCGGCCTTGGCTGCGGCTTCTACAGAGGAGGCGCGTTCGTATGTAAAGGGTCTCATGTTTTTGTCCCCGCGGCTTCAACGATGGCATCGATGATGTTGGAATATGCGCCGCAGCGACAGATATTGCCGCTCATCCGCTCGCGAATTTCGGCCGGAGTGACCGCAGTTTGGGTCATGAGGTCGCCGGTGACGTGGCTTGGTATATTCGCTCTGATTTCCTCAAGCACCGCCACGGAGGAACAGATTTGTCCGGGCGTACAGTACCCGCACTGAAACCCGTCATGCTTGACAAATGCTGCCTGCATGGGATGAAGCGCACCCGGCTTTCCAAGGCCCTCAATGGTCGTCACTTGGTCGCCCTCGTGCATGACGGCGAGGGAAAGACAGGAATTGACGCGACGACCATCAACCATCACTGTGCAGGCGCCGCATTGGCCGTGATCGCAGCCCTTCTTCGTACCGGTCAGGTGCAGATGCTCGCGCAATGCATCGAGCAGTGTCGTTCGATTGTCGACATCCAGGCTGCGGCTCTCGCCGTTTACAGTAAGCGTCACTTTCGACATGAATTGCATTGAATCCCTCGCCTCTTGCGCAGCCACTTGTCCTGTTGCCGCACCAGCGACGGCAGCCGAGGCGGCCGACGAGATTAGTAAGTTGCGGCGGGATATTTCAAGGTGGATGGGATTTTGCATCTCCGGCTCCATTTCGTATGTTCAACGGTATTCGGCACGGATCGACCGCTCGTGGACTCGAAGTTAATGCTGCCCATCGCAATGATTAGGTGCGTTTTGCTTCTTGCCGTTATCGATTTGATTCATGAATTGCGATCGCGGTCACGCTTGGTGCCGGCATAAAACCTCTGAGCGTTCGTTCTATTTGCCGGTTCCTCTTGCACGATAACGCCGGTGTTTAAGCATCCCAAAGCGCGATCAGCGATTCGAATGCCTGGGATATAAGCCTGTCCTATTGCCCGCGAGCCGGAGTTGAACATGGGAAATGACATGGGACCAAACCTATGCAACGATTGCGCTTCAAAGTATGGTGCCGAGGGAGACGGTGTTCATGCAGCGGGAGGATGTCTGATGAATGTCTTGACCAACGCCTCACGGCTCAAACCGTTGGCACTTCGTGCGATAACGACCCCAATTTGAGTCATGGCAGCCCCCATTTCGACATTGGTGCCGGCACGCGGATAACGGGATGTCTTGCTTAGGGGACCCCTGCCCGCTTTAGCGTACATCGACATTGGACGTGAGATGTCGGCTATCATGCTTTCATCATGTTCGCGAACGTGCCCGTTTTCGCAATCTTGCATCCGATCGAAGACAGCAATGCGAAACGCAAAGTCCAGCATGGTTGAAGTGACCCGTCCGTGCTCGGCCATGGCCGTTTCTTATTCAGTGAGGATGGCAATTGCATCTGGGAAATCTTGAGCTAGACCCGAGAAAACTGATATATTTCGTTACCATCATCGAGCACGGCAGCTTGAAGAAGGCAGCAAAGTTTCTCGATATCTCTCAACCAGCCTTGTCCGCCTCTATGAGCCGGCTGGAGGCAGATGTCGGACAAAGGCTATTGGAACGCGGACCATCAGGTGTCGCGCCAACGCGCTTCGGTGACCTGATTTACGCTCACGCCCGACTGATCAGGGACGAACTCAAGTTGCTTGAGCGTCACATGGTAGATCGTCGCAGTCGACAGGACAACGCAATTCGCTTTGGTGCGCTTCCAAGCCTGTCAGTCACCGTCATACCCAAGGCAGTCGGACGTTGGCGCGCCAAATATCCGAACGAGAGCCTGCAGATCATCCAGAGGGTGCAGATTGAACTGTTGCATGCGCTGCTTGGACGAGAGCTTGATTTCATGGTGGGCGTTACGGACAGCTATGATGTGTTAAGCGGACTGAAGCAACGCGTGCTCTTCCGGGAATGTTTGCACGTCATTGCCCGTACAGGGCACCCTTTGTTTCCGAAGCCTGAGCTCAGTTGGGCAGACTTGGTCGCCTTCCCATGGGTATCGCCACCGGCTGGACGATACAACACGCTGCTTGAAGACGTTCTGAAGAATGAGGGCCTTTCATACCCTGTCTCAAATACGGTATCGTCTTCCATCTCGATGCTGAAATCCCTTGTAGCAAGCAGCGACAGCCTCGCCCTGCTCCCCCGCCACGCCGCTTTGGCTGAAATTCGCGAAGGTTCGCTGGACTGTCTGCCAATTTCATCACCACATCTGAAACGAAGTATCGCCTTGTTTATGCGCGAGGGCTACGAGATGCAGCCCGCCCACCGCGACCTACTCGAAGACGTCCGGTCTGTCGGTACGGAAATATCGCGCCAGTGCGAAAATGTTCAGTTGATGTGAAGTCGTTAGCTTCGTCACGCCAGGTTAAGGCGGCTTCAAGATGATGACCTGATCCTTTTACCCGCCGCCATCCAAAATCCTCGCTAGTTGGGTCAAAGCCTGCAAATTGTCGCGGCGCAATTTTAGCTTCGCCGATCACCGCGCATAACTTTGTCGAGACCAGTTCCCTGTTTCGAAATGGGCTTCCGCGTAGGGTAGAATCTCCGCTTATACCACCCACCGACAAAGCTTGATTCCATCTCGCTTCTTGAAAGCGTGTCTGATCCAATGCGAGTGGCTGCTCCTCAGCCCGGGATGGCTGTCCAGGGTAGGATCGGCACATTCAATACCGCGAAGGCTGGTGGCATATCAAACCAAGATCCCGACGCGACACTACCGGAACAATAGCATTCGAAAGACGGAACGACGACCGATGTCTGATATCTCCTTGACCCCTTCCAGTAACCAGCGCCTTGTAGGGCGGCGAATTGTCATTACGGGCGCCGCCTCGGGAATTGGGCGCGTCACGGCGAGCCTCTTCATGGAGGAAGGCGCAAAGGTGATCCTTTTGGATCGAAACGCTGGTGCATTGGAAACCACCTTTGGTGGCCGAGACGGCGTCATTGCCGAAGTTGACATTACCAAAGAAGACCAAGTCACAGCTGCGATCAATCAGGCCGCCGAGAAAATCGGCGGAATTGACGGGGTGATCAACGCGGCTGGTATCATGATGACCGGTCCGACGGCTGAGATCACTCCGAAAATCTGGCGTCAGGTGCTCGATGTAAATCTGTCGGGAAGTTTCTTTGTCATCCAAGCGTGCCTGCCATGGCTGAGACGCAATGAGATATCGACGGTTGTCAACATAGCATCTGGTGCAGGTTTGCTCCCCAATGCACCTGGGTTGGTCGCATATGCAGCCTCGAAAGGTGGTGTGATTGCGCTAACCAAAGCCCTGGCTGCGGATCTGGCGCCGGCTATCCGCGTCAATTGCGTTTGTCCCGGCATGGTCGATACGCCGATGGCTGATGGCTTCCGTACGAATGTCGGTAACTATGCCTTGAAGCGAATCGCCGATCCCGCTGAAATCGCTAGAGCAATGCTGTTTCTGACATCGCCTGATTCATCCTATGTCACCGGAGCTACGTTGGCAGTTGATGGCGGCCGAACATTCCACTGATGGAATAATGAGGCTTCGACATGACGCTTAAACGTGGCTTCACACTTCCTGGTTGACGCCTCACGCTCATTTGAACCATTTCATCGTGCACGATCGCTTGGTTGCTCCTATGGTGTCTGCTGTCACGCGCGGTGCCGATCACAAATAACCGATCTGGTTTCTTCAGCTGAGGACACCCCTCGGGATTGATCGGCAATGTCACGAGGTCCACGCTTCGCCGTGTCTCGGTGTTTTCGGTGACCAAATCAGAAATGGAGACTTGGTATGGATTCCAAAAAAACCGCACTCGTTCTGATCGAGTATCAAAACGATTTCGTGAAAGAGGGCGGTGCGCAGCATGCTGCCGTTAAAGGCGTAATGGAAAAGTCCGCAATGTTGCCAAACAGCCTGCATCTGGTCGAGCAGGCGCGCTCGCGCGGTGTTTCCATCATGTTGGCGCCGATTTCGTTTGCCGAGGGTTATCCGGAAGTTCCTGCGGAGCCTTACGGCATCCTTGCCGGCGTTGTCAGTTCCCAAGCATTTCGAAAAGGAACTTGGGGTGCTGAGATCATCGAAGAATTGCAGCCGCAGGAAAGCGATATTGTGATTGAAGGCAAACGGGGACTGGATTGCTTTGCCAGTACCAATCTGGATTTCATCCTCCGGGCGCGGGGTGTCGAGAACGTTGCGCTCGCCGGGTTTCTTACAAATTGCTGTGTCGAATCGACTATGCGCTCCGCTTACGAACGCGGTTTTAATGTGATCACGCTCACGGATTGCACAGCGACTTTGAGCGAGGAAGAGCAGAGGCTTGCCACAACCAAAACCTTTCCCATGTTCTCCCGGCCAATGACGCATCAGGAATTTCTTGCCGGACTGGATAGCTAAACGATGCGCGTGACTACCTCCTGCGGTGCCTTTCGTCGAAGAGCCGTTGCCATCGGTCCGGTACGTTCATGCATCTCAGCACCGGTCTGGCAGGATCTATATGCCATCCGGGGAAAATCTCAGACCCTTGGTTTTGCGGTGATGGTCGGCGGACCCTCACACTACCTTCTGGGCCCCAAAAAAAGACCTCTGGTCGTCAGCGCAGTAGCAATTGGTCGGATGAGGTTGCAGGCAGCGTCCAGTGCCTTCGTCAACATCACGTCCCAGATTGCGTAATGACATCCAAGCCAGAAAGCTCGCCAGACTTGCGGCACGCAGCGGAAGGAACCGCTTGCCAGCTTCGTGGCACAATCGCTTCACCAAGAGTGCGGCTGAGTGACTGACGCAATCAACCGGCAGCAAGGCGACATCTGCCTGCCCAACCACAGGGGTAATCAGGCTTAGACCATCGACAGGGCGCCAACTCGGCATCGCAAATCAAGACAGCCACTCATGAGCAGGTCTCATAACAACGAGCAAAATGGATGGCCTAATCTGCCGCGTTTGCTTCCCCTATAGTTTAACCAACTACGGTCAACAGGGCGCAGCAACGAGTGAGACCTTTTGCGGAGCGATGCGCATGAGCTGGTTGGGCGTCAAAGGCGCCGGCCAGAGCGATCCTCGCCAGCATTTCGTTTGAGCTTCGTTCCTTGTCGATGATTCTGACTTACATCTGGAGAGCCGATACATGCTCGTCAGCCCCTACAATCTGAAAACCAAGGCGTGTCTGAGCCGGCGGATGTTTCCGCAGATTCATGAGAGAGGATAGTGAATATGTCGCGTATAACATTGGGGGCACTTCTCATCGCCGTCGGACTGGGCGGACCTGCAGCGGCAGAACAACGTATCGTGATCTCGTCGAATTGGGGGCAGGTCACTGCCGAGTTGGCGACCAATAGTGCGGCGAAAGCTCTGGTACAAATGTTGCCATTGACGATCGAGATGGACGACCACCTGCGGCAAGAAAAGACGGGCAATTTGCCTTCGCCCCTGCCTGCAGCCTCGCGTCAGCGCGATTTTTCAGCGGGCACTCTTGGCCTATGGAGTTCTGGCGATTTCGTGATCTACTATCGGGATGGACAAGTCCCGCAGCCCGGGATCGTCATCCTGGGAAAGGTGACAGGCGATGTGTCCATATTTGATCGGCCTGGGTCTGTTACAGTGAAGATCGAGTTGGCCAAATAGCGGGTTGTGCGGAGCATACTTCGGCGCAAAATCGAAAAGCAGCCCTGACCGCGCCCGGAGGCCGTCGCAGAGGTCTGTTCTCCCATTCCAGCCTTCAGCCTAGCGATGGGACTGGAATCGCCCCTCTGAGCCCCGACACCAGCTGGAAGCCTGGTGCTGCCGCCAATTCAGCCACCAAGCGGTCCGTGAAAATCGCGACGCGACGGCTCTTGCCAAGGGTGCCGGGTGCACGCACGAGGAAGAGTTGCTTGGTGGCGATGGGATATGCCGGAAGGACTTCTTCGATGACTCCTGCCTCGAGTTGAGTGTGTACGAAGAACCGAGGAAGGGCGGCTATGCCGAGTTGGTTTTGTACGGCGTGAAGCATCAGATCGGGCATTTGCGCGGCAAACGCTATGGTAATCGGCGCTTGGCCCCCATTGGCGAGCGGCAGGAACTTTTCATCCGGGTCGTCTTTGTATTGAACATAGTCCAGCTTAGCGAGGTCGTCCAAATTCTTCGGGCGGCCTGTCCGATCCAAATAGGCAGGCGACGCGATAAGCACTTGCTCAATCTCTGCAAGCTTTCGTATGGAGCCTTCGGCTGGGCCAATACGACAAGCTCGGATCTCCAGATCATAGGGGTTCTTGGCAAAATCCTGAATTTGATCGCTCGCCTTCAGGTCAATCCTGAGCTTCGGGTAAATGCGCCGCAAATCTGCGAGAACCGGCACAAGAACAGTTTGAGCGATCAACGAAGGACATGCCACGCTCAGGCGGCCCTCCTCCGAAGACTGCAAGGCGAACATGGCCTCATTCATTTGAGCTAATTGAGCAAGTACCTGCTCCGCATGTGTTGCGGCAATCTGGCCTGCCTCGGTCAATCTTACGCCGTTGCGTCCTCGCACCACGAGTTCGACGCCATAGAGCTGTTCCAACGCGGCAATCTGCTGGCTGACAGCGGGCTGTGTAATGTTCAAACGTCGTGCCGCGGCAGAAAGCGATCCGTCTTGCGCGGCGGCCATAAGAGATCGAAGGCCAGAAATATTATCCATAAGTATACCTTATGCCTTCCATAAACGCTTCGGGAATGTCCATCCAGTTCTCATAGCGCTAGTTATAGCCAAATTCATCGACGTACAAGGGATTGCGATCAATGACAGTCAACCGAAGAAAATTCCTCAGCGTGGCGGCGTTGGTTCCTGCTGCGCTGACGGCGCCCTCCGTATTGCGATTAAGTGGTACTGCATCTGCCCAGGACGCGGCCGCCAAGCCAATCCAAAGCCCGATGGTCATGCGGCGCAAGATCGGTGAGATCGAAGTTTTTGCCCTCATGGACGGATATGGAACTTTTCCCAATGGGATGTTTCCGTCCTTCGAGGTGAAAGCGGGCGAAGCTGCAGCCAAGTTAGCGCACAAATCTTTTGATCCGGCCACGTTCAGCATCGGCATCAATGCCTATCTCATCAAGACGAAGGACCGGATCGTTGCCGTGGACGCCGGCGCTCCGGCGGCAATGGGGCCCACGGTGGGCGGTTGGGCGCGCGCTTTGTCCGCAATCGGCGTTGCCCCCGAGCAGGTCGATACAATGTTCGCGACGCATATTCACGTCGATCATGTCGGCGGCCTGACCGACCCTTCAACAGGCTACAAGGTTCTGCCGAATGCGCCGCTCGTCGTGTCGGAAGCCGAATGGAAATTCGTCCATGACGATGCGATCTACGCGCAGCAGAGCAAGGACTTCCAGGCCTATTGGGATGTCTCGCGCGCGATGGTGAAGCCCTATGACGGAGTGAAATTGTTGATCCAACCGGGCGCTGAGATCGCGCCTGGGCTGACCACCGTCGCCTTGCCGGGCCACACACCTGGGCATCTCGGCCTGCGTATCGACAGCGGCAAAGAGAGCTTGTTGATCTGGGGCGATATCATTCACGGTACAGCCTTCCAGTTTACTCGACCGGATTGGTCCTTCGCCCTTGATGCCGATCAGGCCAAAGCAGCGCAAACCCGGAAGGCCATCCTGGACATGGTTACCGCGGACGACATGATGGTGGCGGGGATGCATCTTGATTTCCCCGGCTTTGGCTTTGTCGAGCGCGACAATGGAGCCTATCGCTTCGTCGCAGCACCGTACGACTACCGCGCATAATGCGCTGTCAATTCAGCTCACACACCGAAGACCCTGAAATCTTCGGCTCTCTAGCAAAGAAGTTTGGAACTCGCCATGACAGTCTTTCAACAAACGTTCCCTCTAAACCGTGAAACCGCAATTCCCGCCGTGGGCTTTGGGACTTACCTGATTTCCCAGGAGGACGCCAAGGAAGCCGTGCGCGCTGCGATCTTAAACGGATATCGTCACATTGATACGGCCGAAGTCTACGAAAACGAAGAATCGGTGGGCGCCGGCATCCGTGCCGGCATCGCCGAGGCAGGACTCGCCCGCGAAGACATTTTCGTGACCACCAAACTCTGGCAAGGCCACGCGGCCTGGGGTCAGAAACTGAAGAACGAAGAAGAGACCGTTGCCGCCTTCAACGGCAGTTTGGAACGACTTGGCCTCGACTACGTCGATCTCTATCTGATACATGCTCCGCATGGCGGCGCCGAGCGGTTGAACCAATGGCGCGGGCTCCTGGAGATCAAGCGCCTTGGCAAGGCCCGAAGCATTGGTGTTAGCAACTATAGCGAAAAGCACCTTGAGGAGATCAAGGCCGCCGGTCTTCCCCTGCCGGACGCCAACCAGATCGAGCTCCATCCCTGGTCGCAAAAACCGGAACTCCTCGCCTACATGAAAGAAAATGGCATCGCACCGATCGCCTATAGCAGTCTCGCGCCGCTATCGACCTGGCGGGCGCAGCCAGGCCAAGACAGCGCCAAGACCGAGGCGATGAAGATCAGCGATGGCGTCCTTGCCGCGATGGCTGCAAAGTACGGTGTCACCGAAGCTCAGCTGCTTTTGCGTTGGGGGGTGCAGAACGGTTATGCCGTTCTGCCAAAGAGTCTCAATCCCGAGCGTATGCGGCAAAACATCGATCTCGGCGGATTCGTTATCGATGCGGCAGACCTCGCTTCGCTGAAAGCGATGGATCGAGGCGATGGCATTGCATGGTCGATTGGAGATCCTACGCACACCGACTAGAAGAGCGCATGGCCCTGACGCGGTCGCTCGGTGTTCGTGGACATGCCTATCCCCCGCTCAGTGGTTGAGCGAACTGCGTCGCCGCTATCCCACTTGCGATCGGCGACGCAAATATCCCCGATTTCCAAAATTGACACATGGGGATCGCCGGCGTGGAAAGTGCCTGATCAGGGGGCGGACCATTGTCGGAAACGGCTCAGTGGCAAATGAAGCTCGCCGCAGACCGTTCGTCGCCGCCTTTGTAGATGGCCGTCTGTGGATAGGCACAAATCGGTTGGGAGCGCTGTCTTGTGTCCCCAAGAAGCACGCCCTTGCCAATCATCTGCGCTGGGGCGACGCCTCGGTCAGTCCACTCCTCCAGTGCCGATAGAGGGTCAATATCTTCCAGTGCAGACCCCCCACCGCAATGCGTCATGCCCGGTACCATGAACAGACGAGCAAAGTTCGAGGTCTGAGCGCCCATGTCTCGCTGAAGCCGACGATACCAATCACGAATGTCATTTGCAGAAAATACAGGATCTGACACGCCCTGGACGATCAACAACTTCCCTCCCAACTGCGCATAAGTCGTAAGGAAAGTGGCATCAGCGTCATTAATTGCAGCGGTCTGACTGATCCTCGCAACATCATGATCGAAGTCGAAAGCCAAAACGTCAAAATCCGGATTGTAGGGCGTCATGAAATAGTCGCGAAGGGCAGCAGCTCCCATTGTGAAGGCGATGGCATTGGGCTTTCCGGTCTGCGAGGTCCCCAATTTCCACATGCGCCAGCCTGGCGTGTTGATTGCTGCGTCCCAAGGCCAACTGGCATAGACATTCTCGCCCCGGCTGTTCTTGGCTCCGGCAAACACCGTCTGCAAGACGCCGACTTTCGCCTCCGACAAACACTCCTTCGTCGATCCTGGCTGACATTGTAACGTAACAGGCCTGAAATCGCATTGCTCCCAACCATTGATGACACCGTCTTTCAAACCATCCCATCCGTCACATTGTTGGGTGATCGCCTGACTAACAAGGTCGAGCTCGCGCGGCGTAAAGGCATTGGCGACGATTTTCTCGCCCAACGCATTTACCGGCGCGACCCGCATGAATTGCTGACTGTCCCATGCTTCGCCGACGGCGGCGTATGACAGCCGGAACCCAGGATTGCCCGCGACGATGCCATCAAATTCTGTCGGATAGCGCTGCGCCGCCATCATTGCTTCGCGGCCGCCGTTTGAGCAGCCCATGAAATAGGATTTGCGCGGATGCGCGCCGTAAAAGAGGTTGATCAATTGCTTTGCAACGCTCGTGACCTGGCCTGTTGACCCGTAGGCATAGTCAAGGCGTGCCTGTTGGTCCTGTGCAAAACTGGTGTCAGTAGCCTGGTGGCCGCCGTCTTGACTGACCACGGCATAACCACGGACGAGCGCAGGCGCCGCAGTGGAGCCCTGAAAGGGAATACTGCCCAGTGCCGGGGCTAAGAAGCCGTCCGTTCCACCACCACCTTGAAACAGGAATTTGCTGTTCCACGCCTCCGGAAGACGCAGCTCAAACCCTATTCCGTATCCCTTGCCGTTCACTCCTGCGCGCGCGTTGATCACACCCCGAACTAAACATAGCGCGCCAACTTGGCTGTTTTTGTTCGTAGAGCCGGTTATTGCTGAAGTGCCATCCGGTGCAAGCACCTGCGGTCGATGCCACTCTGCCAGCTCGATGCTTGCGTTGGGAAGTGTCGCCTGAGAGAGAGCGGCGCATGCAACTGGCCGAGGCGCGATCTCGGCCCCAATTCGATCTTCCGCATGAGCCGGCGCGAGAGCCATTAGGAGAGCTCCCAACGAAAAAGCGACACGTTTTGCATTACATTGGTTCACTGGTCACCGCTTTTACGTCGTTGTGATTTTGTGATCTGGATGTTCAATCATTCGGCTTGCGCAACACATTGAGGGGGAGGACCAAGCTTAACACTGCCGCGAGATAGTTGCGCAGCAGTGGTAAGGTTGGCGCGGCCGAGGGGATCTCGGTCGCGCCAAGAAGGCTCTGCGCTATGCAGACAGATGCTGGTCGAAAAATCCCTGCAACTTATCCCACGGGATCAAGTTGACCCTGTCGTAGAGATCCACGTGTCCGGCATTGTCTACGACATGGAGCTCTTTAGGTTCTGATGCCTTCGCGTAGGCTTGTTCACTGAAAACGCGCGAATGGGCATGATCACCCGTCACGAAGAGAAGGGGACGGGGCGAGATCCAGGCCAGTTTGTCAAACGACCAGAACAGGGTCATCGGTGCATTGCTCGTGCGCGCCATGGCTGTCGTCGATCGTGGATGCTGGCCGCGCGGTGTGCGGTAGTAGTCAAAGAACTCGCGCGCGATTGGATTCGAGTCTGCAGTAACCACCTCGGGGGTCCCGACCGCCATCATTCGTTCTGCACCATCGACCTCGGCCCAACGCTGAACAGAAATTTCCTTCAGCTGCGACTTGAGTGCGTCGAGATCGAGATTTTCTGCCAGCCCCTGGCGTTGACCTTGTCCAATGTCGTACATGCTCACGGTTGCGACAGCTTTAATGCGGGGGTCGATCTCGGCCGCAGCCAGGCTGAAGCCTCCGCTGCCGCATACGCCGATGATGCCGATGCGTTCGCGATCCACGAAAGGTTGCTGACCGAGATAGTCGACGGCTGCCAGAAAGTCTTCGACAAAAGCTTCCGCCGAGGCGGTGAAATGCGGCTGGCCGCCGCTCTCGCCGTTGTAAGAGGCGTCGTGCGCTATCGTAACAAAACCGCGCTCCGCCATGGTCTGCGCGTAAAGGCCGGATGTTTGCTCTTTGACCCCGCCATAAGGATGACCGACAACCAACGCGGCATGGCGTTGCGAACGATCAAGGCTCTTTGGCACATAGACGTCGGCTACAAGCAAAATGCCGAGCTTGTTCATGAATGACACTTTTTGGTGGTCAACTTTGTCACTTTTCGGGAAGGTCTTGTCCCACGTCTCCGCGGCTTGCGCCTCTGTCGTCATATCCGACATCGAAATTACTCCAATGGCAGCGGCGGTCAGGCCGGTGAGCTTCAGCAGGCTCCGCCGGTCGACTGACAAAAATTTAGCGTCCTGCGACGGGTCGTTTTGGGGGTCGTTCTCGCTCATATTAGTCTCCTTGTCATTCGTGTTTGCACAATCAGGGATTGCGCAAATACGGTTCAAAACATCTGTTATGGGCGGTTGGGCCAGCATTGTCGCTCACCGCATGCCCGCCGTCTTGGGCGGCTTTCCGCCAGCTGTGCTGCCGAAGGGAAAACCGACATCAGGCCTGCGATGGCGGTATAGAGACCGGACATGGAAACGATCTTGCTGCCGCTTTCCCACGGGCGCGCATGCCGTCCGCAGGACGATGAAGAGCGTTGCGTCGCCCTCTCCTCTTGTAAGGCAATAACGCCTCGATTGCGATCAGCGGTTCCGATGTGTCCATAGAGACTATATAGCGAACACACGATCCATTGATTAGATGGGCAATCCTGCTAACATTTATTCACTGAGGAATTAATCACGCGTCAACTCTTGCTTAGCACGCACCCTGAGCAGGTTCCCCGCGCCGCGTTCAAAACATCGAGAGCTTGGCCGCAGCCGTGCCGGATTTTTGCTATCGCAAGAAATTTGGGGCTGATTGCCTCAATGAATTCATGAACAAGCTTTTTAGAAGGCAACAAATGCGCAACGAGGACTACAACGAGCTCTTTTGGTTTACAGTCGTAGCCGAGGAGCGAAGCTTCACGCGCGCCGCAGCCATGTTGGGTGTTTCCCAGTCAGCCGTAAGCCATGCGATCCGGCGTTTGGAAGAGCGCGTTGGGCTGCGGCTATTGACTCGGACCACTCGAAACGTTGCTCCGACAGATGTAGGTGAAAAATTCCTGCAGGCTATCCGGCCGAGGCTCGATGAGCTGAGTGCAGATGTCGCAGATTTGATGCGCTTTCGAGACATACCTTCCGGAACAGTTCGCATAAATCTTGGGGACTACGCGCTGGAGAGTGTTGTTTGGCCAAAGCTTCGAAATGTTCTCAAGGAGTATCCCGATATCAATGTCGAGTTCTTCTGCGACAACGGGATCAGCAACATAATAGAGGAGCGCTTCGACGCCGGGGTAAGATTAGGTGAACGCCTGGACAAGGACATGATCGCTGTCCGGATAGGCGGAGATTGGCGTCTCGTGGTCGTGGGGTCTCCTGACTACTTCGAACGCTATCCCCGCCCGACCCAGCCAGAGCACCTGATGGATCAATGTTGCATCAATTCACGCCAGAGTTCTTCGGGCGGTCTTTACGCTTGGGAATTCGAGAAGGACGGTCGCCAAACGCGGGTTCGCGTCAATGGTACCCTCACGTTCAATCATTCTCCCTCGATGATCGATGCCGCGCTGAACGGGTACGGCTTAGCTTATGTTCCTGAGAGCCTTGTCGCCGAGCACATTGCGCAAGGTCGACTGATCCTTGTTCTCGGCGACTGGTGCCCGCTCTTCGAAGGATACTTTATCTACTACCCTAACCGCCGGCAGATGAGCCCCGCATTGTCCGTGATTGTCGATGCTCTTCGCTACAAGCCGGGCTGATTTTCCGAAAGGTCACCCACTAATTTGACGGGACTGCAAGCCCAGATAAGCTGCGATGCCTATGGCCTGAGGGCTGAGGGCTGAGGGCTGAGGGCTGAGGGCCGATAATAACGCCATGGCGACGTTACCATCGAGCGCTTTCCATTTATCATCCTGTGCATAACGGCAAACGGAAACCGCCCCTAGTTCCGCGCCTCGGCTCACCCTAGCTTGTATGCCATTCGCCAAGAGCCTTGGCGGTGTGGCGAGGCCTGTCACGCCGCTCTTACGCAAATTCATGCACGACCCGTCGATGGCGTCGCTTTGACGCACTGACGTCGCGATTTCGGCACGTTCTTCAAACGCTACAAATGTTTCGAAAGGAAACCAGATGTCCGGTCCCTGCGGCAACAGCAAAGTGGAGGACTTGAGCGAGGACGAGCGCTTACTGGTGACCGACATGCCTGAATTGGCCGTCCTGTTGCATTCACGTCGAGACTTCTTGGTGCATACCGCAGCGGGTAGTCTTGGTGTCTTCGCCGCTGATCTTCTGGCCACTGAGCAAGCGCTGGCTCAGGTTGAATTTCCCGCGCATGCAGCATCTGCTCCGGTCACGGGGCAGCACGTCGTGCAGGTCACGTTCAACCTCAATGGCGGTTCGCAAACAATGAACGTCGATCCAAGGGTTGTTCTGGTCGATGCACTGCGCGAAGGCCTTGCGTTGACAGGCACGAAGAAGGGATGCGATCAGGGCCAATGTGGAGCTTGTACGGTTCTCGTTGACGGCCAGCGGGTCCTATCGTGTCTGACGCTCACCGCGGGTCTGGAGGGTCGAAGTGTCACCACGATCGAAGGCATTGCTCAGGAAGATCAGCTGCATCCCGTCCAGGCAGCTTTCATCAAGCATGACGCATTCCAATGCGGCTATTGCACACCTGGCCAGATTTGTTCGGCCGTTGGCATGCTGGCAGAGGCGCAGCGTGGTCACGTCAGCCACGTCACCGAGAATGTCGCCATCCCAGCCTCGCGTCTTTCGGATGATGAGATCCGTGAGCGCATGAGTGGGAATATCTGCCGATGCGGGGCTTACCCTGGAATCGTTGCTGCGGTCCAGGAGGTTCATTCTGGCCGTCGAGCCGCTCAGCTCTGGGAATTTGCCCCGCAAACAAGATTTGCAAGCGCAACAAAGGAGACCGGCCATGAGACCGTTTGAATATGTTCGCGTGGATAACACAAGCTCGCTGGCAGACCTCACAGCAATCACCTCCAATGCGAAGTTCATGGCTGGCGGAACAAATCTGCTGGATCTTATGAAGGAGGACGTCGAACGCCCAGCTCGTGTGGTCGATATTTCTGGCCTGCCATTGAAGCAGATCCAACGGATCCATTCCGGCCTCTCCCTAGGCGCTCTGGCAACCAACACGGAGACTGCGAACCACCCGCTGGTTCGTGAAAATTATCCACTCCTGACGCAAGCAATCCTCGCTGGGGCCTCGGGCCAACTGCGCAATATGGCGACCAATGGTGGCAATCTGCTCCAGCGAACCCGCTGTAATTACTTCTACGATACGGCAATGCCCTGCAACAAGCGCGATCCCGGGAGCGGATGCGGCGCGCGGGAGGGCTTGAATAAGATCCACGCTATCTTCGGTTGGAGCGAATCCTGTGTCGCCACCTATCCAGGCGATATGGCAAATGCCTTGCACGCCCTCAACGCAATCGTTCGGCTACGCGAACCGAACGGCGGTGAGCGCCAGGTCCCGATTGCCGATTTCCATCGTCTGCCAGGGGAAACCCCGGAGCAAGACACAAATCTAAGACAAGGCGAACTGATCGTTGCCATTAAGCTGCCGGTCTCAGCCGCAGCCTTTTCAGGTCATTCCTATTACCTGAAGGTTCGGGACCGGGCCTCATACGCCTTTGCTATGGTTGCCGTCGCAGCCGCTTTGGACATTGATGGCGACACCATCCGACAAGCACGCGTGGTTCTTGGCAGTGTTGCTCACATGCCTTGGCGCGCCGTGGAAACAGAGGCCATTCTCGTCGGGCAGCGGCTCGACCCGGCGCTGTTCCAGCGTGCGTCCTTGGCGGCGTTCCAGAATGCCCGTCCATTGAAGCACAACGCCTATAAAGTTGAGCTTGGCCAGCGTGCGGTCGCGCGCGCGCTGATGCGCGCCGCGCATTTTGCCTGAGCGTGAGGAGAACTCATGACACGTCACCTGGGAAAAGAGACGCCTCGCGTCGACGGAATTGCCAAGGTCACCGGGAGAGCGAAGTACGCGGCTGAATTCCAAGTCCCGCATCTTGCCTATGGCTTTCTCGTTATGAGCAGCATCGCAAGGGGTCGTATTTCGGCTATCGATACGCAGGCGGCACAGGCGGCCGACGGCGTGATCCAAGTCTTTACCCATCTCAACGCCGGCCGCTTAGGCCCAGCTCAATCGCCTGGCGGGCCGCCGCAATGGGCTTGGCCATTGCAGTCCGACAGGATCTTCTTCAACAACCAGCCGATCGCGCTGGTCGTTGCCGAAACCTACGAACAAGCGCGCTATGCTTCCCGTCTCGTCAAGGTTTCGTACGAGCCCGAACCTCACGAAACAGACCTGTACAGGGTCCTGGACCGTGCCGAACCTGATCCCCGCACGGCGAGCAGACGCGCCAAAGGTAGTCCGGACGCTGCAATGAAGACCGCTCCTGTGAAAATCGAGGCTGAGTACCGAATACCGATCGAGCACCATAATCCGATCGAGCCGCATGCCGCCATCGCATTTTGGGAGGGAGATCGACTGACGATTTTCGACAAAACCCAGGAAGTGTATGGCGTGCGGAACCATCTCGCCGAAGGACTTGGCGTGCCTACGGAACACATTCGTGTCATCTCGCCATTCGTCGGTGGTGCGTTCGGCGCGTCGCTGAAACCAAACTACTATCCATCACTGACAGCCATGGCGGCGCGGGAGTTGAGGCGTCCAGTCAAGATCGCCTTTACCCGTGCCCAGATGTTTACCGGACACGGATATCGCCCCTCTACGTTCCAGAAGGTCACATTGGGTGCGGACGAAGACGGCAAGCTCGAAGCAATAATTCACGAGGCTTATCACAACACGTCGTCTTTCGAGGACTTCTCGGACGCCACGACCGGCGTAACCCGGCAGATGTACGCGTGCACGCATATTTCAAATCCATTGAAAGTCGCACGGACCGACCTTGCCACGCCAACGTGGATGCGGGCACCAGGCGCCGTGAGCGGTATGTTTGCCTTGGAAAGCGCGATGGATGAATTGGCCTACGCAGTTAACATCGATCCCCTAGAACTGAGATTTATCAACTACGCAGACGTCGATCCCGAAACCGGCAAGCCATTCTCCAGCAAGGCTCTTCGCGAGTGCTACCAACTTGGCGCTGAAAAATTTGGGTGGGCAGACCGCAATCCTGAACCGCGCTCCATGCGCGATGGCCCTCTACTGGTTGGCTGGGGAATGGCGTCGGCGGTATGGGGCGCCGCACAACAGCCGGCAAGCGCGCGCGTAACCTACAGAGCAGAAGGTACTGCCAGCGTTGCGAGCGCTGCGAGCGATATCGGGCCCGGCACCTATACCGTCATGACCATGATTGCCGCAGAATATCTAGGTCTTGGCTTGGAACAGGTAACGTTTGAACTCGGTGATACCCAGCTGCCTCGAGCACCCGCACAAGGCGGCTCCTGGACGACGTCGAGTGTCGGCTCGGCAATTCATGGAGGTGCACTCGCCATAACAGCAAGGCTTCTCGATCTCGCAAATCGCGAGCCTGGCTCCCCCTTGCAGGGTTTAGTCGCGGCCGACGTAGAAATGCTTGACGGTCGCGTCAGGCAAAAGAGCGACCCATCCCGATACGTCGAAATCCGCGAGACAATGCACCGGGCAGGCATCGACGAGATCACCGAGAACTATGACGCCGAGCCATTGCGTGAACGAGAGAATTACACCTCCCTCGCCCATGGTGCGCAGTTCGTAGAAGTGAAGGTCGATCCCAATCTGGGCACTGTCAAGGTTACTCGCGTGATTGCGGTCGCTGCATGTGGCAAGATTCTCAATCCACTCGCATCCCACAGCCAGGAAATTGGCGGTGTCGTATGGGGGATTGGAATGGCGTTGGAAGAGGCGACCGAACTGGACCACCGCTACGGTCGCATCATGAACGCAAACCTTCAACACTACCATGTGCCAGTAAACGCTGACGTCCACTCAATCGAGACAATCTTCGTGGAGGAAGAGGACATGATCGTCAATCCTCTGGGTGTGAAGGGTATGGGCGAACTCGGGATGGTTGGCATCCCCGCTGCCATCGCGAATGCAGTGTTCCATGCGACAGGAAGGCGCATCCGGGACCTCCCGATCACCCCCGACAAGCTTTTGTAGCACGTCAAGTCAAAGCCGTGTGGCGTCAAGATCCCGCGGCGTCCCTCTCAAAATGATCGATCGAATACGATCAGCACAGGAGAGAACGTCCCGCCCCGCAAAGCATGTTTCAGGCCAGCGATGTCTAGCCTGAAACCAAAGCCGTCTTGTTGGAACTCCCTGCCCAACGAAAATCATAAGCCACGATGTGCCCGATGGTCTGCGTCCAACAAGAACATTCAATTCAGCAAGCCACGGCGCGTCGATCTGGGGCTGTAAGCGCCGTTGCTGTGGGTGGCTGAATTGAATAGCGCCATGCCATTGGGACTTCGTTTTCCGCCGCGCCGTCTTCTCAGAAAGCGGGTTTAGGTCGTGACCCGCTTATGATCGAAGATGAATTTTTTCCATCGGCGCACCGTATATTTGCTGAAAATTCCATTCAGGAAAAACGGATCGTTCTCAATATAATCAATCGCCTCCTGCCGCACGTCAGTGTCAAGCAGAATGAGCCCACCGTTTGGAAAGTCGTCGTCATCAGGAAAAAAGCCGCCGCTGGCGATAATGCGATGTTCATTCTGCATTATATAGTCAATGTGCACAGGCCGAATTTGCTGTTTTTTCTCTCGAACATCCGGGTCGTCCACGAACGTTATCGCATAGGCCATGTGCACCTCCTTGCTGACCGTGATAAAAGGGACAATCAAGGCGCAAGATTTGCATTAAACCGCAACCAGTATCCCGTCCTCATGTCATTAACTTCGTGATCGTCGTGCCGCAATGGTGCCAGACGAATTGCTATAATCTGGGGTTATCACCATATCGGTGGGTCCGATCCGAAAGCGGGCGCCTCGGGAGCGAGACGCTCCGATCTTGGCCTGGAACGTCCAAATACGGGACCGAGGAGTTCGCCGGGGTCTCAAATTCGCAGCACTCGCCACGATCGGCGCCATTCCGTTACCGTTCGTGGCGGGACGGGCCTCATCGCCGCTGAACGCAAATGGCGCGTCGAAACGCTCCTGCGTCACGGCACTCAGAGGCGTGGTCAGTCGGTGTCGGCACCACGCTACGTCCGCGCGTCAAAGGCTAAGCGTCGCCGAAGCGCTCAAGCATCTTTCGAAGTTCGATGTTCTGTTGAAGCAGATGCTCGGCCAGTAGGCGTTTAAGCTGTCGGTTTTCCTCATAAAGGACAGTCAGTTCATCGCGCGAAGCGTCGTTCGGTGCCGGCGTTGACTGTCGCTCGGCGACACTCGCGGCTTTCCCGCGTCCAGCCCTTCGCCGGCGCCTCTTGATTGCGCGAGCTTGAGGTTTTGACGCTTCTTCCTCAGGGGACGAATCGACTGCGGCAATCCAAGGCTCGTGTTGAACCGGCGCACCAAGTTGCTCAGTATCCCGCGACAATTCACCAACATTGTCGCCGTCAGCCTCAGCGTTGAAGACAAGATCCTTTTCCGGCGAGGGATGCGGCTGCGATGGCCCCTGTTTCTCTGACGCCGTTCCAATCATGTTGGGCTCGAAAAGATGCGGTGCCTCAGCTTGCGCCTGACGAGCCAGAGACTTGAGATCAGCATTCCCCCAGATGGAATCTGGCTGCTTGGCCGACCGACGCCGTCCTGATTTAAATTCGACAACGAATTTTCGCTGCTGTGTTTTCATAAGTTTTCCGTATTTGAGGTGTTTTGCCGATTGTTACGATCCGTCGAATCGCTCAAGCATCCTTTTAAGCTGAACATTCTGCAAATGCAGCTTTTCAGCCAACTGCTTTCTCAGTTGCTTAATGTCCTCATCCAGGCTCATGACGCTCGCAAAGAAGCTCTCATGCGGGGAGATTAGCGGCTCAGGTTGCTGCTTATCAGTACCTGTGGTGTTCTGCACGACAGCATCCGCACGCACGCCCTTTGCGATTTGCGACTTTCTTCCCGCAGCCTTTAAACGGTGATTAATCGCTTTTCTTACCGGCGGTGAGGGCCTGCCATCATCATGTGGGTCAAGTGTAGGGAAATCCACTGGTTGCGAAGCCGCCCGCACGGGAACGACATCGATGACAGCGACGGGGGACGTCGTTGCCGAGACGTCATCAACAGGCAGGTGTTCGTTCTGCGTGGGTCCGTCTGAAGCTTTGGGTAGGTTTGAGGGTGTCTGCTCCCCCTCGCCTTGGCTTAAGTCGCCTTTTAGCTCATCCCCAGTCAAGCCCTCTTGCACGTCTGCCCGCCGCCTTCGCGACGCCAGCTCAGCTAGGAATTTCCATGGTGATTTCATAACGTCTCAACCTCGATCAATTCGCGCGAAACGCTCTCGCTTTTTATCTGGTTTCGCCCCCAGGCGGCACACTCGTCTGATCGAGTTTGCAGTGATCGGGGCCGATCTCACAACCGTCCCCAATTGCTTGATGATCAATCCAGACCCAGCCGTTTGCGCAGATCGGCGTTTTCGCCGCGCAGCTTTTCAGCAAGTGACTTCCGGAGCCTCTTATTCTCTTCCTCAAGCATAAGAAGCTCCGCCATCTCATCGATTGCCGAAGTAGGCGTTTCGATAGATTGCCGTACTCGCTTAACACGAGTGCCGCTCTTTTGAACCTGAGGCGCTGCTTTTGCACCTCGTTTGCCGGCGGCGGGCGCTGCTGTCGCGACGTTGACGTCATCGGTCTCCTCGCTGCGCTTTCTTCGGCCTCGTTTCACTTTCTCGGTTGTTGCAATAGACGGAGCCGCTGTGGCTTCGAGAGCGGGCTTTTTAACCCGTCGGGCGCGTTGTTTTTTTACCGCAGGCGCCTTTACCGGCATATTCGTCTCGGCACCCACAAGAACGGCGCCTGCATTATCCTCGTCAGCCATTAGTTATCTCCTCTATAGCCAAATATTGTTTTCGGCTGAGGCGACGTCGGAGTCAATGCGGGGGACAGATGACGCAAAGCTCCTAGCTGCAGCGGCCGCACGAGACGTAGTGCGAAAGCATAGACGGCGTTCCAATTGTCGTGGCCGCTCCGTGCAGTTGCAACGACATGAAGGTGAAGGGATAGCAGGAGAACCGGTGCGCAAAAGACCATCAACGGCCTTTCCACGGCGGATCAAAACACCATTGGCCAATCAATTGATGAGTGCGTGGTTTCTCAGCTTGGCGTTTTGACGGAGTAGCGCAGGTGAACGGCGCCATGGCCCAATGGATCGCATGATATCAGCGACAATTCGACTTTATCGGCCAAACCCTCTTCCCCAAACTCGATTATACGATCGCTGCCTTTTCTTGCCTCGAGCGCCGGAGCGACGATAAGGCTGAGTTCGTCGACCAAGCCAGCCGCCATCAGCGAACCATTAACATTGGCCCCGCCCTCGAGCAAAACGCGGGTGATACCCAGTTCTTTTCTTAGAAGTTCGAGCATCGCGCCGACGTCAATCTCCTTGTCGTCCGATACCAGATAAGAAACGCCATCACCTGCAAGTTCCGCTAGATGTCGATCGGAAACGTCTGATCCAAGCAACACGATAACATGATCGCCATACAGCTCGTCTTTGGAAAAATGAAGCTTGCCGGAGGGGTCAAGCGCAATCGCAAAACTGGACGCGCCGGGCCGAGCGAAATAATGGGGCCGTTTGGCATCAGGGGTTCCGGACGGAGGATGAGGTCCAGCCTTCGTGATTTCGGCCATCGTCACACGCCCCACCATCCATGCGGTTGCGCTGTGCAACGTGTGAACCTTTTCATAAAGCGACGACCAGTCCGATCGAACGCCGTCCGGGCTCCTAGTCCACCGGCTAGGGTGCAGGCTGCCATCTGGGGAGGTCATCATGAGGCAAATGACTTGAGGTCTATCACTCATACTCGCATTCCCCTTTCGCCATATTTTCGTCCCTTGCCATATAGCGTCTGTCGACCTGATGCTAGCCTTTGAACTCTCACCCGGTCGAGCGAGGATATATCGTCACGCTATATCTCATGGGCCACACGGCGGTGCTTGCCTTCTCGACACGAGATGAAGGGTTGACGCGACGGGTCTGCAGAGTACTTAGGATTGGCGCACCATAACGCAGTGGGCACTAAAAGCTCGAGTCTCAGTATAGGCCCTCTCGCCTGAAAGCGCCCATGACTGAAAAATCTTCCTATCGCGGAGTGGTTGTCGTCGCGATCATGGCATGCATGGCGATGATCGCCATCGAGGCAACGATTGTTTCAACCGCAATGCCGCAGATCGCTGCCCAACTCGGACAGATCAATCTCTATTCTTGGGTTTTTCCTCATTCCTGTTGACCCAAACGACGACGATCGTCGTCTTTGGCAAGCTTGCGGATATCTATGGCCGCAAGCCGATGGTCCTTGTCGGCATCGCGCTATTTCTGTTTGCTTCGGTGCTTGCAGGGTTCGCATGGTCGATGCCGTCGATAATCGCCTTTCGTCTCCTGCAAGGAATTCGTGCCGGGGCAATTCAACCCGTCACTATGACGGTGGTCGCCGATCTCTTTCCCGGCAATCAGCGTGGCAAGGTCCAAGGTTATACGCGAGCTGGCGACGCTGCGCATTTTCAGTATCCGGAACCGGCCGCATCCCAGATAGCGGCCTTCGTCAAGTATACGTGGAAGGCCTGACCGCGCCTGCTCTGATTGAGCAAGTGCATGAGAACCCGCAGATGTTGGAGATCAGAAGACACCGGAGACCGTTACGTCGAAGTCCGCGCCAGCCAACGGCTGTAGCTGCACAGGGGCAAAGGTCAACTTCGAGGCGTAATAACCGTGGGTAACTTTGCAGCACTGTCGATTTTGCCCATAGTACTCTCCGCGTGAATTCTAGCTGCTCTCCGCTCTTCGCCTCCCCGATGTCTCTTTCAGGCAGCACTGATCCGGCCAGATCGAGTCACGACAGAGTGTTTTCATATTAGCAATAGAAAACTGCGCCAAATGGCCCGCCAAACCTATCCATATAATCTCGACCTATATGTTGCGTCCGACAGGTCACCCGCGACAAGAAACGGTTAACGACCCTCGCGCACGATGAGCCGCATATCGATGTGACGCGTCTGTAGGCCAGTCACCGGGGGGAGCGAAAAATGAAGATAGACCAAGTGCTGGCGCGTTTCAGAATTCAGACAAAAGTCTTGATATTCATCGTGCCATTCATCGTAAGCATCGTCGCAGTGGGCATTACCGGCCTCTATGCGACCGACACCTTGCGTGGACGCATGACAGTTTCGAACAACATCGTTCAATCTCTATCCGGTTTCAAAGAGGTATCGGCCGCGATGACCGACTTCCTGGCCAACGCAACGGTCGAACGACGGGATCTCGCAGCAGAAAAGCTCAACGAACAGATTTCTATCCTTTCCAACACCATGTCGGATTTGAAACCTGGTGCGGCTGGCCGCGATACGATTGAAGCCTCCCTGGCCACCTCGCAAGACATCGCCGAGAGCATCAAACAGCTCTGGAGCGAGCAGGAGCACAAGACTGCGGTCGTCGTGCAGCTACGTACCCAGCTCGACGGCATCACGAGTTTGCAGAAGAGGATTGGCGCCGAGACGGAAACGCTTGCTGCGCAATTCACCCGCAAGGAGTTTGATACGAAAATTGTCCTGCGCCAGGCGAACCGTGTCGCAAAGGCGGCCGGATTTCTCGACAGTTTGGTCTCAGCATTTCAAACCCGGCCGGATGGAAACGCCAAATTCGACTATTTGGCATCCCAGATGACCGGCTTGCGCAATCAGCAACACGCCCTAGTCGACAGCCTTTCGAACCAGCCTGCCCTTAACAGGACACTTTCGGCAACAATCGACACTTTGTCGCAAATCATCGCCGCCGGCGACAGGTCGGCGACCTCCGCCGATGCGATTTCCGCTGCCGTCCAGGGACTCTCGGCCATATCCGCTGACTTGTTACGGGAGTCCACCAGAAAGATGGATGAAGCCGGCGCGAGGTTTGCTGAATTGGATGGCCCGATGAAAAAAATGACCGTCACGACAGACCGCAGCCGCAAATTGCTGGACAGCGGTTATATCGTGCAGACGACGGCAACACCCTTTATCCTAGCGCCGACCACAGAGAATGCCGCCCAGCTGTCGATGGCAATGCGAAGCCAAGAAAAAAGCGTGCAGAGCTTGGTGGCGGTGTCCGCCAACCTCGGCGCCGTCGCGGATCTTGCAAAGGAGATCGGTGCAACGATCGGCGCGATGAAAACCACCATTGCGGACCTAGTCAACATCGAAACCGAGCGCCAAAAGCGCTTCTCAAACGCCGCCGCGAGCATCAACAGTGTCTGGGAAAACCTAACCCGTTTTGCCGCTGTTCAAGAGCGCACAGCTGCAGCCGAAGGAAGCAATGCAAACTCTGTTTCGGCTGCGGCAACGGCGCTCGGTGTTGCTGTCGCGGCTGTCGCCGGGATAGGCCTCATCCTGACCTTCCGAGGCCCTATACGCGACATCACCAACGCGATGCGACGGCTCGCCGATGGGTCGCTTGAGACCGAGATTATCGGCGTATCGCGTGCTGATGAGCTCGGTGAAATGGCACGCGCGCTCGGCATCTTCAAGCAGAACGCCCTTCAGAAAGCCGTGATTGAGCAGCGATCGGAGGACCAGCGGGTACAGGCTGAGGAAGAACGGCGGCACAATGATCTCCAAAGGTCGCAGGTCGAGCAACAGATTGCCTTTGCCGTCGATGCTTTGGCAAAGGGTATGGAGAGGCTGTCCAAGGGCGACATCTCGCAAACCATCGATACTCCTCTTTACGGAAGGCTCGAGCAATTGCGGCTCGACTTCAATGATTCTGTGGCGCGCCTCAATAGCACGATGGTGCAGATCCACGCCAACACTTACTCGATCCAACTGAATTTGCGCGATCTGTCGGACTCTGCCGACCAGCTTGCAAAGCGCACCGAACAGCAAGCGGCCGCGCTCGAAGAGACAGCCGCGGCCGTTGAAGAGGTCACGACCGCCGTCAAGTCAGCATCGCAAAAAGCGCAGGAGGCCAACAGCGTCGTAACCGAAGCCGAGGATTCTGCCGACGCCTCCTCGCGGACGGTGGAAGAAGCCGTGTCCGCCATGGCGCGTATCGAGGATGCGTCGGGGACGATCGCGCAGATCATCGACGTCATTGACGAGATCGCATTCCAGACCAATCTCCTCGCCCTGAATGCAGGGATCGAGGCCGCGCGCGCCGGCGATGCTGGAAAAGGCTTTGCCGTCGTCGCACACGAGGTTCGCGAACTGGCCCAACGCTCCGCCCAGGCGGCAACACAGATCAAGCAACTGATTGATACATCGTCGCATGAGGTGTCGAGCGGAGCGCAGCTCGTGAATAAAACGGGGGCCGTCATGAACCAGATTTCTCAGAAGGTCCATCTGGCGTCGAAACTGGTTGAGATGATCGCGATGGCCAGCCGTGAACAGTCGGCCGGGTTGAACGACATCAATGCCTCGGTGGCCAGCATGGACAAGATGACGCAAAGGAATGCGGCGATGGTGGAAGAGACAACGGCGGCAACGACACAACTGGCCGGCGAAGCCGACGATTTGATGTCGCTTGTCGGGCAGTTCAAGCTTCAGGCCGTCAACAAGGCCTCGCCCGCACATCTGAAAACGGTGGCAGCCTAGCCACTAGTCCGCTTTGGCCAGTCGGCATGTCGTTCACACCTGGCAGCGCCGACAGCCAGCTTTGTCGCATTGAAGATTGCGCGAATACTAAAATGGCAGATTGGACAACCCTGGCGCCGCCACCGGCGAAATCGTGGGCCGCGTACCAAAGTTGGGCGCGGCCGAAACACTCATGGCGATAAAAGCCGCGTAAATCGCCCAAAGGGAATGGGCAGCACGCACGGCCAATAATCGCTCGGCCGTATGCGACAGTGGTTCGAACTTGTGATGGCGAACTGCCAGGACTTGGGGAGCATTCTCTCCCTAGAGCAGGGAAAGCCGCTCGCCGAGGCGATCGGCGAGATTGCTTACGGCGCTAGTTTCATTGAATGGTTTGCGGAAGAAGCACGTCGCCTTTACGGCGATCTTGTTCCGGGCCATCAACTGGACAGGCGCATCCTCGTGATGAAGTCACCGATTGGCGTCGTCGACGCCGTGGAATTTTCCAAATGCGATGATCACCCGTAAGGCAGTCCGGCCTTTTCGCAGGTTGCGCCATGGTGCTGAAGCCCGAAGGCAAACGTGGCATGAACATCGGAGTTTTGCGATTTCATCCTGGACGTCACCGCGTCCGCTATAAGCCGAGCTTATGATGTCGTCGATTTGGGACATATCAATCGATCATTTGGGTTCTGTGATGCTCGGCGTCGTGATAGCGTTCAGGGTGTCATCGGTCTGTGCTCATGCCGCGTAGTGGCGGTACTTAATACCGCCCGCTCGCTCAACACGATGACCCTTCGAGGAAACAAAACTCTGCTGGGAGGAGAATTCGCCTTGTCGCCAACCAATGCCGAGTCATCCCTGGAAAGCCGCCCGGAAATCTCTGTCTACTGGATTCCAGGTTGCTCCAGCTGCGTTAAAGTAAAAGAGTTTATTTCGGAACACGGATTGGCGTTTGAATCTCTTAACGTGCTGGAGCGCCCGGAGGCGATGGAAGAGGTCACCAGAGCCGGGCTCCGGGGTGTTCCGGCAGTAAGGCGCGCGAATACTTATGCCTACGCCCAGTCCCTTGATGACGTGGCAGCACTTCTGGGCGTGGCAAACAAACACACCAAATTATCGTGCGACGTTCTGTTCAGCCGGTGGGACGATATCCTGGAAAAGACGAGGGCCATTGTCGCTGCCTTTGACGCGGATGTTCTACAACGGCCAGTTATTCCACAGCGCGACAGAACGATCCGCGAACTGTGCGTTCACACCTTCCAAGTCGCGGAATCATTCCTGCGCCAGGTTGCCGATGACACGATCGATGCACGCGCGATTTACCTAGACCCTCGACCAGACATACAGACTAGAGCCGACATGCTCTCCTATGTCGACGATGTGCGCTGCGAATATCGCAACACTTTCATACCTGCGAATTCCAGCGCCAAGCCTGACTATCTCAACACGCATTACGGACAACAGCCGTTTGCGCAGGTGCTTGAGCGTGGCGTGTGGCACACTGCACAGCACGCCAGACAGCTCGACCACGTTGCTGCAGGTATTGGTTTCGAGCTGCAGATTCCGCAAGCCCTGTATCTGGGACTGCCCATACCCAACCGATTATGGTCCTAAGGATGGCGAACTCCTGCGCGGCTTAACCTGGTGCGCCTTCTCGCTTGACAAGTTTAGCGATCTTCGCGCGCGCGAGACTTCAAAGCTGATCTTGGAAAATCGCTGCCGCAAGCCCGAAAGGATGGGGGGAAGCACCTGAAGTGGTGATCCATTTTCAGAGAGATAGATTTTTTATGCCCCTTGATGCCTGGCTTCATAACCTCGGCATATACTGCCATACTTCAGCCTGCGATGATCTTGATGGGACGTCGGACGGTATCATCAGCCATATTTCGGCTTGCAACGCTGCATTTGATATTGCATCGTTCCGCTGCCAGGACGGAACGGACGCCGGCGACACCTGCCTGTCCGATGCACAGATCCAAGCTGTCCGATTAATTACGTCTGAATACAAACCAGGTGTGACGATCGCGGGAATGGATACATTCCCGAAATGGCCGTTCTTGGAGGGTGCTCCCTTTCAAGGTCCGTCAAATTTTGGGCTGTTGCGCCAGCCGTCAAATCCAATCACCGGCAAGGAGGCCCTGCTCTACTCGGCGGGAGATCAAACCGTTAAGTTCATCGTGACCCGCAACCCGCAATTCGATGCAATGACCTTCGATCCGCAAGAGTGGAAAGACCGGCTTTCTGTGTTGGGGTCAATCATGGACGTCACCGATGTGAGCCTGGACGGTTTCCTGTCCAAGGGCGGCAAGATCATCCTGATACATGGTACGGCAGACGACTTGATCACCCCCCATAACTCCATCGCATACTACCAGCGGCAGCTCTCGCGATACGGACAAGACCGCCTAGATTCATTTTTGCGCTTTTACATGATCCCATGCTACGGGCATGGCTTCGGGAAATTCAACGCAAAATACGACAGCCTTGATGCTCTTGAAAACTGGGTCGAAAATGGCCGCGCTCCGAGCGGGCTCATTGCCGTTGACGGCAACCCGGGTGCGAACCGCTCCCGTCCGATGTGCGAATGGCCTGCATGGCCAAAATTTACCGGCAATCCTGGAACGGAAGGCGCGTCAACCAGCTACACCTGTGTAAAGGGCTAGAATGCGCCGCGGCGAAATCCGCCTTTGCGCGCGGCGCGCGCGCATGAAGATCTCCAGGTGTCCGAAAACTTCAGGGGAATTTGGACGAAAACCAACCGTTGATTATAAGCTCTCATTATAGTGCTGACTGCAACGTGCTTCCCATGATCCGTCATGCCCCATAGCTACTGCCTTGAGGCAAGTCGCTGTGTAAAAAGGGAGGGATGCAGATGCCGAAAGTCGATGTGAGCATTTTAGCGAGAGGCCTGAGATTCCCAGAAGGCCCGGTGGCCATGAGTGACGGCTCGGTCTTTGTCGTGGAGCTTTCTGGCAAGGCGATCAAGCGGATTTCATCCGATGGAGAAGTATCCATAATCGTGGACGCCGGCGGGAGCCCAAACGGCATGGCCGTCGGTCCGGATGGCGCTCTCTACATTTGCAACAACGGTGGCCTGATATTTCCGGAAAGTCATTTTCCGTCGATCGGAATAGCGAGCGACTATCGGGGCGGCTTCATCCAACGCCTTGATCTCAAATCTTACACCATCAGTGAGCTATATACCCACTGTGAAGATCGCCGTCTTTCAGCACCGAACGACCTTGTCTTTGACAGCCATGGCGGGTTTTATTTCACCGACCTTGGCAAACGACATTCCACGCATCGCGACCATGGCGGCGTCTATTACGCAAAGGCAGATGGCTCTCTAATAACGCGCGTCATCTATCCCCTGCTGACACCGAACGGCATAGGCTTGTCGCCAGATGGAAACCGGCTCTATGTGGCCGATACGGAAACAGCACGCCTCTATGCTTACGACATCAGAGCGCCCGGCAAGATCGATCTGTTACCCTTTCCTGCACCGTACGGCGCCACAGTGCTTGTAGGGCTGCCCGGCTACCAACGTTTTGATAGTCTTGCTGTCGACCAGGAAGGAAACATCTGCATTGCCACTCTAGGCAGCGGTACGCTGACTGTCGTGTCTCCTTCGGGAAAATTGATGGAGCAGATTGAGTTCGACGAGACGTATCCCACCAACGTCTGCTTCGGGGGACCGAACAACCATACTGCGTATGTCACGCTGTCGGAAACCGGCAGACTCGTTTCCTTTCCCTGGCGCCGCCCAGGCCTAAAGCTCAATTTCAACCTTTGAATTTCTCTCGGATTTCAAGGGCGCGGCGCATGAAGGCCCGTCGAATCCATGCCGTGTGGTAGATGATACCGACGTTGCGCGATGACGCATTGTTGGCACGAATTAAACGCGTTTGGTGCATGTCCCGCGGGGATGGTCACCACAAGATCTCTGGCTGATGCTCTACTACTCGCCCTATCAGGCGCTGCCGCCCCGCATCGCTTCGTACTCAAAATTCTTCGAGCAACAGGTTGCGCCGCATATGGTGATGCTGGACTGAAGTCTGTCAGCGGCCCCATACCGTCTGCCTAGATCAGCGCATGGACGACCGGTGCTATATCAAATCTGGGAAGGGCGCGTTCCCGGTTGCTCTCTACACCTCCGCATCGTCCTCCGAGCGGATACCCGCCTGGATACCTTCAAGACTTCGGCCAACAGCAACGGGGGCCTGGAGCGACTGGGTGTCGCAACAACTGGATGATGCGAAGGCGGGACAGCCACAGGTCTACGACTTTGACGCTCCGCGGCTTCGCTTCTTCAGCCTGTTCAAGACGCCACTTGCCGCCGATGCCGTCGAGAAGGACATAAGTCGCACGGTGTTTCCTCGTCTGGTGGCAATTGACTTGGCTACCGACGAAGAGCGCTGGACAGCCGCCGCTCGCTCGTCATGACTGTCGGCATATGCTGAATTGCGGCAACGGAGCCTTATGCCTGCCGACGGAGCTGAGTTTGTTATTGCGCTGCTCATCGGATGGTCGCTAAGTCATGCTGCCATCGCAGTGCGTCTTTGTGTCGGACGAGCTACTTCGGCCAGATAGAATTCGAGACTCCAAGGCAATTCAATGACCGAACAACTTTCTCTTCCTCGCGATCGAATTTCCGTGCTTCTGATGGAAGGGATCAGTCAGAGCGCGGTGGACTACTTCGCTTTATCCGGCTACGTCAACCTGACCCATTTG